>BFBZ01000008.1_pt309 | contig 46331 bp, 54 predicted proteins | sample 1888401 | NCBI WGS metagenome assembly BFBZ01 (sample SAMD00112614, study PRJDB3348) | symbiont metagenome | host: Chara braunii | reverse complement strand
GTTAACGCAGCATTCGTGGCGAAAATGCGCTCGCAGGCCGTGGTTGCGGTGTTCTCCACGGATCAGTCCGGCATTTTAACCACCCGTTAACCATACACCGGGCAAATTCTGCCTACCTCGGGAGGGCCAAGGGGCGTCCAAGAGGTTAACGGAGCCACGGCGATGGCCATGAACGATCTCCCGATCCTGTCGGCGTTGCGCACCAAGATGCAGTGGCACCAGGAGCGCCAGCGGGTGCTCGCCGAGAACATTTCCAATTCCGACACGCCGAACTTCCGGCCGCGCGATCTGGTCGAGCCGAAATTCGACAAGGCCGGCACGACGGTCGGCGGCGGCGTGGGGACGCTGCCGATGATGCAGACCAGCGCCACCCACATGGCGGCGTCCGGCGTGCCCGACAATTTCGACAATGATCGCGGCAAGAGCGGGTTCCAGACCCGCCCGGCCGGCAATGCCGTCAATCTGGAAGACCAGATGCTGAAAGTGTCGGCCAACCAGATGGACTACGCGGCCGTCACCTCGCTCTACAGCAAGAGCCTGCATCTGCTGAAAACCGCGATCGGCAAGGGCTAGCACGAGGGCTGGCCGCCTGACGGCGGCAGGAGGATCCCATGGCAGATGGAACAAGCGACTTCACCCGCTCGATGAGCATCGCGACGTCGGGCCTGCGCGCGCAGGCGGGGCGGATGCGGGTGATCTCGGAAAATATCGCCAACGCCGATTCGACGGCGCAGACGGCGGGCGGCGATCCCTACCGCCGCAAGGTGCCGACGTTTTCCTCAGCGCTCGACCGTTCGCTCGACGCCCAGGTCGTGACGCTCGGCCGGATCCGGCCAGATCAGTCGTCGTTCCGCATCAAGCACGAGCCGGGCAATCCGGCGGCGGACGCTTCCGGCAACGTGAAATATCCGAACGTCAACTCGATGGTCGAAATGACCGACATGCGCGATGCCCAGCGCTCCTACGAGGCCAACCTCAACATCATCAGCGCGACGCGGCGGATGATCCAGCGCACGCTCGACATCCTCAAGTCCTGACGCAACAAGAACAGGGAACTTAATTCATGGCTACACCGACAGTTGCCGCCAACGCCTATGCCAGCCTCGCGAAGATGATGGAGCGCGGTGGCGTCGAGAAGGCCGGGCAGGCGGTCGCCGGGCCGTCCTTCAGCGCGCTGCTGAAGGACTCGGTCGGCAGCGTGCTTGAAGCGGGCAAGAAGTCCGATACGCAAACCATGGCGATGGCCTCGGGCAAGGCGAACGTGATGGATGTCGTGACGGCGGTCGCCGACACCGACGTCGCGGTGTCGACGCTGGTCTCGGTCCGCGACCGCGTGATCCAGGCCTATGAAGACATCATGAAGATGCCGATTTGACGTTCGTCAGGACGTCATCCGGGGCGATGCAAAACACCAACAGCGAGAAACAACAATGACCGGCCCTGAAACTCTCGACGTGGCGCGCGATGCGATCTGGACGATCGTGATCGTGTCGTCGCCCCTGATGGTGGTCGGCCTCGTGGTCGGCGTCGTGGTGTCGCTGTTCCAGGCCCTGACCCAGATTCAGGAACAGACGCTGGTTTTCGTGCCGAAGATCCTGGCGATCTTCGTCACCTTGCTATTGGCGCTGCCGTTCATGGCAGACTCGCTCGCCAGCCACATGATGCGGATTTCGTCGCGAATCATCGGCGGTTGATGCACTAATGCCGCGGTCATGCGCATCGATGTCTCCCTGCTGCCGGCGCTGGCCGCAATCTTCGTGCTGGTCTTTGCGCGCGTGGGCGCGATGGTGATGCTGCTGCCCGGTTTCGGCGAGAGCAACATCCCGGCGCGGGTCAAGCTGTCGATCGCGCTGTTGCTGACGCTGATCATCCTGCCGCTGCATCGCAACGCCTATCACGTCGACCTGACGTCGATCTCCTCGCTCGGCGTCCTGATGGTGCACGAACTGATCATCGGGATCGTGCTCGGCGCCACCGCACGGGTGACGCTGTCGGCGCTCAACGTCGCCGGATCCGTGATCGCGCAGCAGCTCGGCCTCGGCTTCGTCACTGCGGTCGACCCAACCCAGGGTCAGCAGGGCCAGATCATCGGCAACTTCCTGACCATCCTCGGCCTCACGCTGCTGTTTGCCACCGACAGCCACTACCTCGTCATCGCGGCGCTGAGCGAGAGCTACCGGATCTTCTCGCCGGGCGAGATCATGCCGACCGGTGACGTCGCGGCGCTCGCGACCTCGGCGTTCTCCGCCGCCTTCAAAATCGGCCTGCAATTGTCGGCGCCGTTCCTGGTGTTCGGCCTCGTCTTCAACATCGGGCTCGGCGTGCTGGCGCGGCTGATGCCGCAGATGCAGGTCTATTTCGTCGGTGTGCCGCTCTCGATCATGGTCGGCTTCCTGATCTTCGCCGGCGTGCTCGCGGCGATGATGAACACCTATCTCGACTACTTCCTCGGCGTCATGCGCCAGCTCGCTCCGATGAACTAAGGAGCAGCGATGGCCGAGGATACCGAAGACAAAACAGAAGACCCTACGCAAAAACGTCTCGACGAAGCCCTTGAGAAAGGCGACGTCGTCAAGAGCCAGGAGGTCAACACCTGGTTCATCATCGCCGGCGCCACACTGGTGCTGTCGACCTTCTCGGGCTCGGTCGGCGGCGGCATCTTGATGCCGCTGCGCAACCTGATCGCCAATTCCTGGATGATCCGCACCGATGGTGCCGGCCTGCTTCAACTGACCCAGACGCTCGGCTATGCCGTGGTCGCGGCGATCGGCGTGCCGTTCCTGATGCTGGCGCTGGCGGCGATCGCGGGCAACATGATCCAGCACCAGCTGGTGTGGTCGGCCGAACAGCTCGCGCCGAAATTCTCCAAGATCTCGCCGGCGGCCGGCTTCAAGCGGCTGTTCGGCAAGCAGGCGATCGCGAACTTCCTGAAGGGCCTGTTCAAGCTGATCGCGCTCGGCGTCGTGATGGTCATCGTGCTGTGGCCCGACCGGATGCGGATGGAGTCGTTCCTGCGGGTCGATCCGGCCGAACTGCTGCCGGCCGTCACCGGCATGACGGTGCACCTGCTGGCGGCGGTGGTCGCGATCCTCGCCGCGGTTGCGATCGCCGACTACTTCTTCCAGTACCGGACCTGGTACGAGCGTCACAAGATGTCGCTGCAGGAGATGAAAGAGGAGTTCAAGCAGTCGGAAGGCGATCCGCACGTCAAGGGCAGGATCAAGCAGTTGCGGGTCCAGCGCGCCAAGAAGCGCATGATGGCCCAGGTTCCGAAGGCCTCGGTGATCATCACCAACCCGACCCACTATTCGGTGGCGCTGGCCTACGACCGCAGCATGTCGGCGCCGGTCTGCGTCGCCAAGGGCGTCGACAACCTCGCGTTCAAGATCCGGGAGATCGCCAAGGAGCACGACATTCCGATCGTGGAGAACGTGCCGTTGGCCCGGGCGCTCTATGCGACCGTCGAGATCGACAAGGAAATCCCGGTCGAACACTATCACGCGGTTGCCGAAATCATCGGCTACGTGATGCGGCTGCGGCGGGGGCTGTCCGGCATGCGTCAGTAAAGGGCGGAAAACCGCTTGAAATGCGCGTAACTTGCGAAATTGCCGCCTGATGGACTTGCGTTTTCGGGTCCGATTCAGGCACTCAGGGGCAAGGCGGCCGGACGGGCGCCTTCTTGATGCAGACGAGCCATGTCTCTCCAGATGACTGCCGACAGTAACGATCCTCCCGGGACCGAGCCGTTCGTGGCCCACGGGCCAGCGCGGCGCAGCGGCAGCATCTTGCTGGTGCTGCTGATTGCCGCCGGCATCGTCGCGGTGGCGGTCTGGCTGATGACCATCGGCCGGAGCCAGGCGCAGCCCTATATCCTCGGCGTGCTGGCGCTGCTCGCGACCGTCGGGCTGTTCAACCTGTTCGCGCTTGCGGCCGGCATCATCCGCTTCTCCGACCGCACCACGGACGATCCAGTGATGGGGCGGATCGCCGACCATGCCCAGGAAGGGCTCGTCGTCACCGACTCCCGTGGCCACGTGGTCTATTCCAACGCCGCCTATCTGACGCTGACCGGTGCCGCCGGGCCGCAGGACGTCCGTCCCGTCGAGCGCGTCTTCATCGGCAATCCTGATGTCTCCGAGGCGGTATTCCGCCTGCTGAAGGCCGCGCGCGAAGGCAAGCGGCAACAGGAGGAGGTCCGCATCGCCGGTCACGCGGCCGGCCAAGGTGGTGGGCAAGGTGGTGGGCAAGGCCGCTGGTTGCGGCTCAGGGTACGCCCGCTCGGCGAGGGCAAGCGCGACGCGAGATATGCGGTGTGGTCGATCGCCGACATCACCCGCGACCGCGAGCGCCAGGAAGACGTGTTCCAGGAGCTGCGGCACGCCATCGAATATCTCGATCACGCGCCCTGCGGGTTCTTCTCGGTCAATCCGGCCGGCGAGATCGCCTATGTCAACGCTACGCTCGCCAACTGGCTGGACTACGATCTGGCCGAGATCGGCTCGGGCGGCCTGAAGCTGACCGACGTCGTCTCCGGCGACGGCGCGGCGCTGTTGACCTCGATCGCGGCGGTGCCCGGCGAGGTCAAGACCGAGGTGTTCGACATCGACCTGCGGATGCGCGGCGGCAAGACGATGCCGGTGCGGCTCTATCACAAGCTTGCCTTCGGCGCCGACGGCGCGGCGGGCGCCTCGCGCACGCTGGTGATCAGCCGCGCCCGCGACGAGCATTCCGATCCCGAGCGCGCCGCCGAGGTGCGCTTCATGCGCTTCTTCGATCATACGCCGATGGCGATCGCGACCGTCGACCGCGGTGGCAACGTGGTCGGCGCCAATGCGCGTTATGCCAAGCTGGCGCAGGGCCTGAACGGCGACGGCGGCGCGGCCAAGTCGATCTTCCGCGCGGTCAATCCGCGCGACCGCGGCCTGCTGATCGCGGCGATCAACCAGGCCGCCGAGGGGCAGGGCGATATCGCGCCGGTCGAGGTCATGCTCGACGGCGCCAAGGAGCGCTTCGCGCAGTTCTTCGTCACCACCGTCGAGAAGGACGAGCGCGACGCCGAGACCGCGATCGTCTACATGCTCGAGACCACCGAGCGGCGCGCGCTGGAAAACCAGATCAACCAGTCGCAGAAGATGGAGATGGTCGGCCAGCTCGCCGGCGGCATCGCGCACGAYTTCAACAACGTGCTGTCGGCCATCATGATGGCCAACGACTTCCTGCTGAACGCGCACAAGCCGACCGAYCCGTCGTTCCAGGACATCATGCAGATCAAGCAGAACGCSACYCGCGCYGCGACGCTGGTGCGGCAGCTGCTCGCGTTCTCGCGCCGCCAGACGCTGCGGCCGCAGGTGCTCGATCTCGGCGACGCRYTKWSCGAYCTCACCATGCTGCTGCGCCGGCTGATCGGCGAGAAGGTCAAGCTCGACCTCGTGCACGGCCGCGATCTGTGGCCGGTCAAGGTCGACGTCTCGCAGTTCGAGCAGGTGGTGGTCAATCTCGCGGTCAAYGCGCGCGACGCGATGCCCGATGGCGGCAAGCTGACCATCCGCACCGCCAACGTGTCGACCGAGGAAGCCGCCCAGCTCGCCAACAAGGGCATGCCGGCGGCAGACTATGTGAAGATCGAGATCGCGGACACCGGCACCGGCATTCCGCACGAGATCATCGACAAGATCTTCGAGCCGTTCTTCTCGACCAAGGAAGTTGGCAAGGGCACCGGCCTCGGCCTGTCCACGGTCTACGGCATCGTCAAGCAGACCGGCGGCTTCGTCTATGTCGATTCCGTGCCGGGCGGCGGCACCACGTTCCGGATCTATCTGCCGCGGCATCGCCAGGAGCAGGAGGTTGCCCCGGAGGCACATGCCGGCAACGGCGCGGCAAAGGACGCCGCGGCCGCCGTGGAAGCCGCCAAGCCGAAGCCCGATCTCACCGGGCAGGGCACCATCCTGCTGGTCGAGGACGAGGACGGCCTGCGCTCGCTCAATGCGCGCGGCCTGCGCTCGCGTGGCTACAGCGTGATCGAGGCGGCCAACGGCGTCGAGGCGCTGGAGGCGTTCGAGGAAAACAACGGCAAGGTCGACCTTGTCGTCTCCGATGTCGTGATGCCGGAGATGGACGGGCCGACGCTGCTGAAGGAGATGCGCAGCCGGAACGCCGAGCTTAAGATCATCTTCGTCTCCGGCTACGCCGAGGATGCATTCGAGAAGAGCCTGCCGGAGAACCAGCAATTCGCGTTCCTGCCGAAGCCGTTCACGCTGACACAACTGGTCGCCGCGGTGAAGGAAACCATGACGGGGAATTAGCCGCGGGGCGAGTTTCCCCGCGGCCGAGTCCTTCCGAGGCGGGTTCCGGGTGAGCGCTGTTCCGGTTGAAACCTGGCCTCATCCCGCGCTAGGACGCGCTGTCGCACCCACAAGGACCATAGTGTCACATCGCCGCGACCGAGGGCCGCAGCCGCGGTTCCCGTTTCCCGCTTCACTTTTATCAGGCCCTGCCCATGTTAGGGGCGTTTCCCCATGCCGGGGAATCCTTTGAGGAAACCAAGATGAATTTCTCGCAACGCACGCGTGGAATTGTTCGGGCGATTGCCGTCGCGATGGCGCTGGCGCTGCCCGTGATGATGACCGTTTCGGCTGCCGATGCGCGCGTCGGCGGCGGCGGCTCGCGCGGCTCGCGGACGTTCTCCGCGCCGCCCTCGACCAGCACCGCGCCGGGCTCGGTCGCGCCGATGAACCGTACCTTCAGCCAGCCTGGCAGCCCGGGCATGGGCGCGCCAGCCGCCGCGAATGCCGGTGGCCTGTTCGGCCGCGGCGGAATGGGGCGTGGTTTGCTCGGCGGCCTGGCCGCGGGTTTCCTCGGAGCCGGCCTGTTCGGCATGCTGTTCGGCGGCGGCCTGTTCTCGGGTCTCGGCGGCCTGTCGTCGATCCTCGGCTTGCTGCTGCAGGTCGGTCTGATCGTCATCGTGGTCCGGCTTGCGATGTCGTGGTGGCAGCGCCGCAATACGCCCGCCACGGCCTACGCTGGTGGTCCCGACGTCGGCCCCGGCCCGCAGGCGAACGCCCGTTCAGGCTTCGGCTTCGGCCTCGGCGGTGGATCGAACGCGCCGGTCGAGATCGCACCGGGCGACTACGAGACCTTCGAGCGCCTGCTCGGCGACGTCCAGGCCGCGTGGTCCAATGAGGACATTGCGAAGCTGCACACGCTCGCGACGCCCGAAATGGTGTCGTACTTCTCGAAGGACCTCGAGGAGAACAAGGCCCGCAACGTCACCAACAAGACGTCGAATGTGAAGCTGCTGCAGGGCGATCTGGCGGAAGCCTGGCGCGAAGGCGACAGCGAATATGCGACGGTCGCGATGCGCTACTCGCTGGTCGACACCATGCTGGAGCGCGGCACCGGCCGTCAGGTCGGCGGCAGCACGCAGCCGGAGGAGATCACCGAGGTCTGGACCTTCGTGCGTCAGCGCGGCGGCAACTGGGAGCTCTCGGCGATCCAGCAGACCAACTGATCGATCGGAAATGACACATGCAAGGCGCCGCGGCTTCGTCCGCGGCGCTTTTGTTTTGTGCCCTTCATTCGCATATCCTCGTAGCGGAATATCCGGACGAGCCGCGGGTTGACGTCAGCGGACCATAACAACCATCGGGAGGATGAGATGAAGTTTGCGCATATCGCCGTTTCTGCCTGTCTTGCGTTTGTCGTCACGGCCGCGTCGCCGGCAGACGCGCAGACCGCCGACACCAGCTTCTTCGTGACCAGTAACGGCATCGGCAATGGCGGCAATCTCGGTGGTCTCGCCGGTGCCGACAATTATTGCCAGACCCTGGCGCAGGCGGCGGGTTTCGGGGCGCCGAAGATTTGGCGCGCCTATCTCTCGACCCAGGCGGCCGACGGCAAGCCCGCGGTGAATGCGCGCGATCGCATCGGCACGGGACCGTGGAAGAACGTGAAGGGCGTCGTGGTCGCCAGGGACGTCGCCGACCTGCACAGCGCCGGCAACGCGCTGACCAAGCAGACCGCGCTGTCCGAGAAGGGCGAGCCGATCAACGGCCGCGGCGACACGCCGAACCGTCACGACATCCTGACCGGCTCGCAACCCGACGGCACCGCCTTTGCGGCCGGCGASGACCGCACCTGCAAGAACTGGACGAGCAGCACGCAGGGCGCAGCGATGCTCGGCCATTCCGACCGCATCGGTCTGCGCGATGACGACGCATCGAAATCCTGGAATTCGTCGCATGCCTCGCGCGGCCCGGATGGTGGCTGCTCGCAAACCGACCTGAAGAGCACCGGCGGCGACGGCCTGCTGTACTGCTTCGCGGCGAACTGAGGGAGAGTACGGCTGCAGCCTGAACGTATGCGAGCGTATATCCGTCATTGCGAGGAGCGATAGCGACGAAGCAATCCATCTATCCGCGCATGTCGCACGATGGATTGCTTCGCGGAGCCTGTCATCGGGCGCGCGCGTTCGCGCGACCCGTTGGCTCGCAATGACGGAGGTAGCTCAGCTCTTCCTGCGCTTGGTGGCCTTCTTGGCGGTCTTCCGGACCGTCTTCTTCGCAGTCTTCTTTTTCTTGGCGGTTTTCTTCTTCGCCGCGAAGTAGGCCTCGACCTTCTTCGAGGAATGTCCGACTTCGGCCACCGCGGCCTTGAGCCGGGCAGGGGTCACCTTGAACTTTGTCGACCAGTAGCGGACCTCGTAGGGCTCGTGAATCGCGATCCGTGCGCGGTCGGCGGCCCTGTGGCGCTGCTCCTTGAAATGGGCTTCCACCTTCTTGGCGGAATGCCCGACCTTCTTGACGGCGGCCTTGAGCTTCGCCGGCGTGACCTTGAACTTCTTGGACCAGTACGCAACTTCGTAGGACTCGCTCAACGCGATCAGGGCACGATCCTGTGCGCCCCGCTTCTTCTTGTCGTCGGCCATAAGATGATCCTTCATCGAAGATTCGACGCTGGAACCTTAGCAGTCTCCACGCGGTTCGGACAGGCGGCTCATGTGCGATGGACGATCTGACCGCGATACGGCTACGATCGCGATGAAGAGCGACGACGCTGCAAAGTTTTTGGAGGTAAGTGCATGCACTATCAGCTTTACTACTGGCCAATGATCCAGGGCCGCGGCGAATATGTGAGGCTCGCGCTCGAGGACGCGGGTGCAGGCTACACCGACGTCGCGCGCGGCAAGGGCGGCACCGGCGCGATGATGAAGATGATGGACGCGCACAAGGGCACGCCGCCTTTCGCGCCGCCGTTCCTCAAGGCCGGTAGCCTCATGATCGGGCAGACCGCTAACATCCTGCTCTATCTCGGCGCGCGTCACGGCCTGGCGCCGAAGGCGGAAGCGGGAAAGCTCTGGGTGCACCAGTTGCAGCTGACGATCGCGGACTTCGTGCTGGAGATCCACGACACCCATCATCCGCTCGGCCCGTCGCTGTATTACGAGGACCAGAAGGCACCGGCGAAGAAGCGCAGCGAAGAATTCTGGAAGTCGCGGGTGCCGAAATATCTCGGCTATTTCGAGGATCTGGTTCAGGCGAATGGCGGTGCATTCGTCACCGGACGCAGGATCACCTACGCCGACCTCTCGCTGTTCCAGATCGTCGAAGGCCTGCGCTACGCGTTTCCGAAGCGGATGGCGGCGTTCGAGAAGAAGGTGCCGCGTCTGATCGCATTGCGCGATCGGGTCGCCGAGCGGCCCAACATCAAGGCGTATCTGGCGAGCGAGCGGCGCATCCCGTTCAACGAAGAGGGCATCTTCCGGCGCTACAAGGCGCTGGATCTGTGATGTCGTCATTCCGGGGCGACGCGAAGCGGCGAGCCCGGAATCCATAACCCCGGTCGTGAGTATGGATTCCCCGATGCGCAATCGCGCATCTGCGGCCTGCGCCTTTGGCGCATCCCGGAATGACGAAGAGAATGAGAGCTAACGGTTCCGCCCGTCGACCGGCGTCATCGTGATCTTCGACAGATCGATGCCGTCGATGCAGCTGACGTTCAGCGCCACGATGTCCGCGCCATCGGGCTTCTTGCCGCGCGCGAACACGTCGACGCCGCAATCGACGCAGAGCTGGTGGCGGATCGCGTGGCGGTTGAAGAGATACTCCTTCAGGTTCTCGGCGCCGGCCCGCAGCTGGAAGCTCGATGGCGCCATGAACACGAAGTGCAGGCCCTTCTTGGTGCAGATCGAGCAGTTGCAGGCGGTCACCATCGCCATGTCGGTGGTGCATTCGAAACGGACCTGGCCGCAATGGCAGCCGCCGGTGTAGACCTTGCTCTCCGCCATGATCGTCCCTCACCACAGTCCGGGCACGAGACGATAGCGCACCCGCGCCGCATAGTCAGCATAGCCTGACAATCCGGCCGTCAGCGCGCGCTCCTCGATCCCGGTGCGGAACGCGAACATCGCGAAGAATACCGGCACGAAGGCAAGGCCCCACCAGGAGCCGAGCGTCAGCGGCACGCCGATGAAGAACAACATCACGCTCGCATACATCGGATGGCGGACCAGTGCGTAGGGACCGGTCGAGATCACGTGATGGTCGCGCTCGGTCTGCACCTTCACGACCGGGGCTGCGAACGAATTGGTGCGGAACACCCACAGGATCAGCACGGTCGAGAGCAGATACAGCGCAAGGCCGAGCACGATCAGCGGCACGCCGGCATCAGCGCCGCCGAAGCGGCGATCGAGCCCCATCGCGACGAACCACAGCACCGCAATCACCAGGAACACCAGCATGAAGCGCTTGTCCTCGGCGGGCTGGCCCTCGCGGGCGGTGAGCCGCATACGCTCGGCCAGCAGGCCGGGATCGACCTTGGCAAGCCACAGCCCGCAGGCCGGGCCGATCAGCGCCGAGGCGATCAGATAGGCCCAGGCGCCGGGCCAGTGCAACGTGCCGGCGAAGCCAAACAGCAGCGCGGCCATGGCGAGGACGAAGAACGTATTCTGCAGGAGGAGCTTTGCGATCATGGGCGGCTCCGCGATTCCAGTCGTGATTATCGCACTGTTTTTCCGGCAAACATGCGACCGCAGCCATCAACTTTCAGAGCAGGCGAGGTGTTCCAGCGCCGCAACTGCATCGCTTTTGCATTGACAATCGTATAAGTAATTGCTTATATGTTTGCATGAACGCCGCCATGCAGCTGACCAATGTGCTCAAGACCCTCGCCGACCCGACGCGGCGCGCGGTGTTCGAGCGGATCATCCGGGAGGGCGAAGTCGCTGCGACCGAGCTGGTGCAGGGCTCAAAGGTGTCGCAGCCGGCGGTGTCGCAACATCTGCGCGCGCTGCGCGATGCAGGCCTCGTCGCCGAGCGGCGCGAGGGCCGCCATATCCATTATCGCGTCGCGCCGAAGGGGCTCGGCCCGCTGATCGACTGGCTCGGCCATTACGAGACGTTCTGGGCCGAGCGCTTCGCAAATCTCGAGAAATTGTTGAAGGAGAGTGAGTGATGGGTGAGACGCACGCGATCACGGTCGAGAAGGTGCTGCCCTATGCCGCCGACAAGATCTGGCGGACGCTGACCACGAGCGAGTTGCTGGTGAAATGGCTGATGCCGAACGATTTCGTTGCCGCCGTCGGCCATCGCTTCAATTTCCGCACCAAGCCGATGGGCGACTGGGACGGCGTCGTGCATTGCGAAGTGCTCGCTTGCGAGCCACCGCGCCTCTTGCGCTATTCCTGGAAGGGGGGCGCCGACAGCAATCCGGAATACGGCTCGAAGCTCGACTCGGTCGTCACCTGGACGCTGACGCCGGTGGAGGGCGGCACGCTCGTCCGCATGGTGCATGACGGTTTCGTGTTCCCCGGCAACCGCTTCGCGTTCGACATGATGAGCCCGGGCTGGGGCAGGATCGTCGACGCAATCGGGCGGGTTACCGCGGAGGACTAGATTCTAGTTTTGACGCGTTTTCTTCACGCGAACCGGTGCCCACTTCGCTCGAAAACGCGCTGACCGCTCACTCGTTGTTGCCGCGGCGAACCGTGATCGAGGCGTCGGCCTTGTTGCGCGTGCATTCGAGGTTGAGGCGGCGATAGCGCATCGTGATGGTGTTGCCGCGCAGGATACCCATCCGCTTCAGGCAGCGCGAGGTGCCGGTCACGGCGTCGTCCTTCGGCACGGTGAAGATCAGTGCCGTGGCGGCGCCAACCAGGTTGAAGAACTCCGGCTTCATCTTGCGGTCGGTCTTGGCATAGAGCTCGATCGAATAATCCTTGCCGCGGCATCCGAGCGACAATTCCTTGGCGGCCGGGTGTGTGAGGTATGTGATGTTGGCGGCGCTGAAATTGACCTTCAGCCCATCGATCTGGCCGGCGAGCTGCTTTGCGATATCCGCGCAGGGATCGGCATGCGCAGGTGCGGCGGCGAAGGCAGTCGCGAGCGCGACCAGCGCGGCGGGCAGGGTGGAGCGGATGCCCAAAGGCAAGCGTCGGCGCAACGATGCTGTCACGAAATACCCCCGCGGTATGAAAATACGCGAAGCTACATGCAGGCTCCCGCGCAGCGCGTCAATACGGCCCGGCCGTCAGGATGGGCACTTGCCGTCCTGCGCCTTGGAGGCGCCGGCGGCGCGGCGCTCGCAATCATTGCCGTAGGTTTTGCCGTCGCAGCCGCACACCGGCTTGAAGATCTTGTTGCAGATCGTCGGTCGGAACGCGCAGCTGCCGGTCTGGTCGGCACGGCCGCATTGCCCGGGCTTGAACTGGCAGAACTGACCGCCACGGCTGCATTGCAGGCCGGCGATGCCGCCGCACGCTCTGCCGAGGCGGGCCGCATCGGTGCCGGCCGGCAGCGCGATCAGCAAGGCCAGCGCTATGAACGCGGTGAAAAGCCCTGATTTCATGATGGCCCCCTGTGGTCCCCTGGCCAGCCCTTGGCTGCTTTCTCGGGCTGCGCGGCGTTGTGGCAACCCGGGATTACGGCAGGATGAAACATAGCACAGGGATTGCCGGTCCTGCGCATGGCTGGAAGCCCGCCGGCTTCCCTTTCCTTTGTCCGAAAAAGGCTTAGAACGGCTCTACATCGCCGGGCGGCCCCGCGGCTGGCACCGGCCTTTCGTACCGACGTGCAGCCCAAAGAGCACCCCATGAACGCCCCGACCGCCTTTCCCGACCAGCAGAAGCCCGTTCCGCCCTACAAGCACACGCCCTTGTTCCCGCTTGGCGCGGATACCACGCCCTACAAGAAGGTGACGAGCGAGGGCGTCCGGGTCGAGAAGGTGCTGGGCAAGGACATGCTGGTGGTGTCGCGCGAGGCACTGCGGGCGCTCTCCGAAGCCGCGTTCGGCGACATCAACCACTATCTTCGGCCGGGGCACCTGAAGCAGCTCCGCAACATCCTGGAAGACAAGGAAGCCAGCGACAACGACAAGTTCGTGGCCTTCGATTTCCTGAAGAACGCCAACATCGCGGCCGGCGGTGTGCTGCCGATGTGCCAGGACACCGGCACCGCGATCATCATGGGCAAGAAGGGCTGCAACGTCATCACCGATGGCGAGGACGAAGCCGCGCTGTCGGAAGGCGCGCGCGACGCCTATCTGCGCCGCAACCTGCGCTACTCGCAGGTAGCTCCCTTGTCGATGTACGAGGAGAAGAACACCGCCAACAACATGCCGGCGCAGTGCGAGATCTACGCCGAGGGCGACGACGCCTACAAGTTCATGTTCATGGCCAAGGGCGGCGGAAGCGCCAACAAGAGCTTCCTGTTTCAGGCGACGCCCTCGGTGCTGACCAAGGACCGGCTGCTGGCGTTCCTGAAGGAGAAGGTGCTGACGCTCGGCACCGCGGCCTGTCCGCCCTACCATCTTGCGATCGTGATCGGCGGCACTTCGGCCGAGCTCTGCATGAAGACCGTGAAGCTCGCCTCGGCGCGCTATCTCGATGCGCTGCCGACCCACGGCTCGCCTGATGGCAACGCGTTCCGCGATCTCGAGATGGAGCAGGAAATCCTCAAGATGACGCAGTCGCTCGGTGTCGGTGCGCAGTTCGGCGGCAAGTATTTCTGCCACGACGTGCGCGTGATCCGGATGCCGCGTCACGGCGCCTCGCTGCCGATCGGGCTTGGTGTGTCCTGCTCGGCGGACCGTCAGGTGCTCGGCAAAATTACAAAAGACGGCGTCTATCTCGAGGAGCTCGAGCACAATCCGGCGCAGTATCTGCCGGCGGTCGAGCAGTCGCTCGGCGGCGAGGTGGTCAAGATCGACCTCAACAAGCCGATGAAGGACATCCTCGCGACGTTGTCGCAATATCCGATCAAGACCCGGGTCTCGATGACCGGCACGATGATCGTGGCGCGCGACTCCGCGCATGCCAAGCTGCGCGAGCGGCTGGAGAAGGGCGAGCCGCTGCCGGATTATTTCAAGAACCATCCGGTGTATTACGCGGGCCCCGCCAAGACGCCCGACGGCTACGCCTCCGGCGCGTTCGGCCCGACCACGGCGGGACGCATGGACTCCTTCGTCGACCAGTTCCAGGCCGCAGGCGGCTCGATGGTGATGGTCGCCAAGGGCAACCGCGCGGTCGCGGTGCGCGAGGCCTGCAAGAAGCACGGCGGCTTCTATCTCGGCTCGATCGGCGGTGCGGCGGCGAACCTCGCTGAACACTGCATCAAGAAGGTCGAGGTGGTCGAGTATCCCGAGCTCGGCATGGAAGCGATCTGGCGCATCGAGGTGGTCGATTTCCCGGCCTTTATTATCATCGATGACAAGGGCAACGACTTCTTCAAGGAATTGAATCTGGGTTGATTGCGGTCGGCCTCGACGGATTCTCCAAAGGCTGGGTCGCCGTCAGCATCGACGGCGACCGGCGCACGGTTTCCTTTCACGGCAATGTCGCGGACGCGCTGTCGCGTCCGTTCGATCGCGCCGGGATCGATATCCCGATCGGCATGACCGACGATGGCGAACGCGGCTGCGATCGTCTCGCTCGCGAACGCCTGCGTCCGCATGGCTCGCGCGTCTTCACCGGTGCGCGGCGCTGGCTGTGGCAGGAGTTTGCCGATCCCGATGCGGCCAATAAAGACGCGCGACGCCGCGGCCAGACCCGCGTCTCACGCCAGCTCTGGCATCTCGGCAACAAGATCATGGAGGTTGATGCGTTCGTTCGCGACAACGCTGGCCGCGACATCCACGAGGTGCATCCAGAACTGGTCTTCCTGCGGCTGAATGGCGGCGTGCCGCTGCCAGCGAAGAAATCGGAAGCGGGCGATGTCCTTCGCCGCAAGCTGCTCAAGCGCTCGGGCTTTCGCGCGATCGATCACTGGCTCACCGTGACGCGGATCGGCACCGGCGCCAAACGCGACGACGTGCTGGATGCCTGCGCGGTGGCCATTGCCGCGCATGAACCGGGTGGCTGCGTTCCCGAAGGAGCGCGGCTGCTGGATGCGCATGGTCTGCCGATGCAGATCTGGTTCTAGCACCGCGCTAGCTGGCTTCGGCCACGATCCGGCCAATCTCCGCAAGAATAGCTTCCTGCGTCGCGACAGGCGTCGGCGCGTCCGCGAGATAGGCTGCGACCACGATCGGGGCGCGGCCCGGCGGCCAGATCACGCCGACATCGTTGGTTGCGATGCCCTTCCAGGTGCCGGGCTTGTTGGCGATCCGCCATCCCTGCGGCAGTCCGGCCCGCAGCCGGGTCGTTGCGGCGTCCTTCGCGCCGGCCATCCAGCCGGTCAGCCGYGCGCGSGAGGRCTCCGACAGCGCATCTCCGAGAAGCARCCGTTGCAGYGTCCGCGCCATGGCGGCCGGCGAGGTSGTRTCGTGCTGCTCGCCCGGCTTGACGATGTTYAGATCCAGTTCGACCCGATCGAGACGSGTGACCGGATCGCCCAGCGAGCGCAGRTAAGCCGTCAGGGCGGCGGGGCCGCCGAAGCTCGCCAGCAGCAGATTGGCGGCGGTGCTGTCGCTCACCGTCACGGCCGCCTCGCAGAGCTCTGCGACCGTCATCCCTCCGGGACCAACGTGAGGTTGGGTCGCGACCGATGGTGGTACCAGATCGCGTTCGGAGAAGACGACGCGGCGGTCCAGTTGTTCCTCGCCGCGGTCGACCCGCGCCAGCACAAGGGCCACGGCGAGCGCCTTGAAGGTGCTGCACATGGCAAACCGTTCGTCGATGCGGTTGCCGATGAGTTTGCCGGTCGCGGTGTTCAGCAGGGCGACACCCAGCCGGCCACGGCTTCGGACCTCGACGTCCTTCAAGCGACGTTCGATGCTGTGCTGCCCAGGCTCGGCTCGCGCAGCAGATACGCGCAGCGCCGGAACGGCCATTGCCGATGCCGCAAGCACAATACGGCGTGTGATTGAGGTCGGCATAGCAGCCACTTTCCGGTTTGCCGGCGATCGCCCGCCGGAGCGGCTGACGTGATCGGGAGGAAAGTTGGCGAAATTGTTGCCGGCGGCCATGCTGGCGTTCACACCATGGTGCCGACAAAAATTCAGGCCGCGCGGGTCACCGGCGCGGCCTGAATGTTCGACGCGGAATGGTCTGATCCGCCTGGTCGGTGTGTCAGGCGCGGGTGCCGGTGAAGGGGAAGCTGCCCATCGGGCCGATGCCCATCTCGCCGGAGATGCCGTCGCCCGCGACCTTGCCGGAGAATTCGAGCGTCAGCGGCATCGGGTTGGTGATGGAAACTTTCCAGGCGACGTCGTCGCCGTTCACGGTGCCGTCGAAGATTTCGGTGGAGTTGCCCTCGGCACCCTGCGTGCCGGTGAGCGTGCCGCCCGAGCTCGCCAGCGACAGCGTCGCCTTGCGCTCGCCCATCGGCGTCGTCATCGTCAGATTCCAGTTTCCGTCCACCGCCATAGTAGATGTCTCCCCTCGAGATGAAAGCGTGCGCGGCGGTATAGCCTATCTTGCCGCGCGCGCCTAGTTCGCCGCTGCGGCGATCAGGCGCGGGCGGTGGCGCGCAGCCGGTTGCCGATCAGGAAGCGGAAGGCGACGTATTGGATCGCGAAGGCGGCGATCTTGGCGCCGAGCATCACCACCGACACGTAGAACGCCCACAGCTTCATGTCGCCGGTCGCCGCGATCGCAATCGTGCCGGCGGCGAGGATGAACATCAACACGGCCCAGGCGTAGCCGGCGAGGGTGGCGTATTCCGGAATGGTCTGGGTGACGATCGGCGGCAGATAGCGCAGCATCCAGCCGCGCTTGAGCATGATCGCGCCGATCGCGATGTGGCCGATCGCGGGCTTCGCCAGCACGAAGCGGGGATCATTGGTGAGGAGCGTCGCGCCGCCCAGCACGATCACCAGCCCAAGGCTTGCCCAAGTCATATAGCCGAGGGCCTGTCCCTTGACGCGCGTATAGACCACTTGCGCGATCGCGCCGGCGATCGCAACGCCGGTGGCGATCAGGACGTTGTCGGTGGCGAGATAGACCACCAGGAACACGATGGTCGAGAGGAAGTCGCTCGCAAGCTTGGCAAATACGCTCTTCATCGTCGTGGTTTCCGTTTCCTCGGGCCGGTGATTGTTCTGGGCTAGCTAACGGCAGCGTTAGTGCGATGGCAGCGCGCTGGCTGGCGGCGTGCCGTACTTGGCTGCACGATAGTGCGGATACCAGCGGGTGAAGCCGACCGCGGCGTTGCGCGCGGCGAAGGCGATCAAGAGGCCGGTCCACAGCGGCAAGGCCGGCACGTAGAGCACCGCGATGTTGCCGATCATCATCAACAGCGTCGCGGCGGCCCAGGCTGCGGTGATCAAATAATTGGCGTGAATGAAGCCCGGCAGCTTCGCGGTCTCGGCATCGACCTGCTCGACTGCATATTGCAGCGTGAAGGGGTGGCCGATCAGCATCGAACCGAACGACACCAGGAGGATGCCGGCATCGACGGCGATCTTGACTGCGATGCTGCTCGGCGTTGCGTCGATGAAGGTAAGATAGATGCCGATCGCGGTGAACACGACTACCGAACCGATGCCGAGGGTCTTGATGCTGCGGCCGCGCGCGATATCGAAGGCGATGACCGCAAGGCAGATCAGGGCGGCACAGAGCAGGCTCATCGTCGCCGAGGTCACCAGCATCAGCGTGGCGAAAGCGCCGTAGGGAGCGAGGATCAGGAAGATGGTCATTGGAAGCCTCGAAGGCCAATCTTTACACTGTAAAGATAACGTAGAGGCGGGAAGGAAAAGCGTCAAGCAAAATCTTTACAGTGTCAAAATCGTGAAGCGACATAGAAAATGTGAGTTATTCCAATTGAATAAGGCGTGATGGCTCGCTGGCGCCTTTCGTCGTCGGATGGCCGGGCTTGACCCGGCCATCCCCCTGTCCCTCGTTCAACAGGCGGAGGACATCAATGTCCGGGCCAGGCCCGTGCTTGGCCGAGACCGATAGAGGGTCAGTTTGGGCTTGTCGCAACAAGCTGGCCCGACGGTGAGTTGCTTGCGCTTTGGAAAGCGTGATTAGCTGCAAGCGAGGAAGCAAGCGACGTCGCTCCAACAAGCGTCCCGCGCGGACGAAATATTGGTGAGTGGTTCAAACATGGTAGCGGCGAGTTGCTGGAGAGGGCTCGTAGGGGCGTGCAGTGCGGCGATGTTGATGGCCGTTCTGATGGATCTATCTCCAAAGGTTGCGGCGCAAGAGGGTATCTTCCGCTGGCGAGTCAATCGAACAGACAAACAGTCCATCCTCGTTCAAGCTGCGTCTGATGCCACCGATGATGTCGGTCGTGTGGCTCTTTCGTGCGAACTTGCGTCCGGAAACGTCGAAGTCTCGATGATGATGGAGGACGATCAGCGTCCCAAATTTGCGGAACTTTTGAAGAGCGATCGCTATCCAACTGTCACGCTATCGAACGGCGGTGAGGACAATAAGTCGGTGATCGACAAGCTCATATTCAGTGACGTGGGTGGCTGGGCATATGTCTTTCATGTGCAAAATGATGACAAATGGCTGGCCGATTTCGAAAAGACCGGAACGCTGCGCTTTAAGGTGGGAGACGCCATAGACGACAGCGATAGTCTGAACGTCGGTCTCGACGCCATCTCGACCTTTCGAGATCAGTGCAGAAAACCGCCGCAGCCACTACCCCCAGCGACCCGCTCCGGTGGATCGTTGCCGTGGACCAAGCCGAATCCAAATGCATTCCCGCCGCCTCCAGTGTTCTCCGGTCCACGCGAGCAGTAATTCTTGATCGGCGGTCCCGAACCGCGCCGGGCCGGGCGCAAGGTGCGCATTCTGCCTTCACCTCGGCATTGAGCCGGACGTTGGAGTGCCCGGATTGTACCGGAGCGACGCGCCCGGTCTCGGTCAAAACCGGCCCGGGCGCGACAGTGGAGGACTTGGCTCGTGCTGGAGAGGGAGCGCAGTTACTCCGCCCCGACCCAATTGCCGTGGAAGCCGTCCGGCACGCGGTGGCCGAGATGGACCAGCGCGGTCGGGCCCGCCTCGACATCCTGCGCGTTGAATACGGCAAGGTCGCTGCGGTTTTCGCGGGCGCGCCAGACCACGGCGAGCAGCCAGCCGTCGCCTTCCGCGGCATCAGCGCTGCGCTCGACGAAGACGGGCTCCGAGATCGTGTCGCCCGCGGGCAAGAGATAGTGGCCGAGCCGTTTTCCCTTGCCATCGACATGCACGATGCCCGACAGCGCGCCGAACATCGGCAGGATCGGATTGGCGCAGGCGTACCAGCCGTGATTGCTCGCAAGGCCGGCGCGGCGATCGTCGACGCGGGGGAATTCGCCAGTGAGGTCGTCGAGATAGGTCTGCGTGAAGCGGTCGGTGTTGCCGGCGAGGTCGAAGGTCCAGCGGCAATAGCGCGCGCGGTTCTTTTGCGGATCGGTCGGCGAACCGTCGGGATGGTTGAACAGCGGTGCTTCCTCGAACTGCATCACGTCGGCGATGATGCGGTTGCCTTCTTCCCACGCGTTCATGACGTGGAAGACGTAGCAGGTCTCGGCGCGGAACCAGACGATGTCCTTGGATGAGCCGCTGCGCTTCCTCACACCGACATAGGCGCCTTTCTCCGGCTCCCAGGCATAGGGCGCCTGTCCGCGCATCGCGCGCTGCATGCTGCCGGTGATCGGCAGGATCGGAAACAGCACATGGTTCTCGGTGACGATGAAGTCATGCACCATGCTGGCATAGGGCGCCTCGAAGCGTTCGAAACGCTTGACCTCGCCGGACGAACTCACAGCGCCATACGACAGCGCCGGCGTCAGCGGACCCGCGGCGTTGTAGCCGAAGAACACCATGTCGCCGGTGACGGGGTCGATCTTCGGATGGGCGGAGAACGGGCCGGAGATCGCGCCCTTGTAGTCGCAATAGCCGAGGCGATTGAGCGTGCCGGGTTCGATCTCGGTCGGCAGATGGCTCTCGACCAGCGCGAGCAGCTTGCCGCCATGGAAGATGATGTTGGTGTTGGCGACGCAGCCATCGGTCGTGATGTCGGCGGGGGCGTCCGGCAGCTTGCGGCCGAAGCCGCCGAACAGCGCGCGGCCGGCGTCGTGCTCGGCCTGCCATTTCGCGGTGCGGACCCAGCGGTTGCGGTAGCTGGCGCGGCCGTTCTCGAGATGGAAGGCGTGCAGCATGCCGTCACCGACGAACCAGTGCGCGCCAGGCACGTCGAACTGCGGATTGGGGCCGTTGCGGTAGAGCGTGCCGTTCAGCTCGCGCGGCAACTCGCCTGTGATCTTCAGGAACGGCGCGTCAGCTTCAAATGGGATTGGCGCCAGATTGGAGCGCGCCGTATTCGATGTCACCTGGTCGAGCATCCCGGATCTCCCTGTATTGTGATCTTTACATCGTAAAGATATCAGTAAGGATCGCCCCTCGGATCGTCAAGCAAAATCTTTACAGTGTAAAAATTGCGACCTATAACGGCCGCATGGCAAGATTATCCAAGGAAAACAAGGCAGCGCGCCCGGCGCCGGCCCGAACCCGCCGGGTGGCGCGGGCAGAAGGGGCCCGCCCGGCGCAGCGTCGCCGGGCCAGCGACACGCCGTATCATCACGGCGACCTGCATGAGGCGTTGTTGAAGGCGGCCGAGCGCGTGCTCGAGCGCGACGGGCTGGCGGGGCTGACCTTGCGCGCGGTGGCGCGCGAAGCCGGCGTGTCACACGCCGCGCCCACGCATCATTTCGGCGATCTCACCGGCCTGCTCAGCGAACTCGCGGCGATCGGTTTCCGGCAGTTCGGCCAGGCGATGAACGCCGCCGGCGCTTCGGCGGCGACGCCGCCCGAGAAGGGTGCGGCGAGCGCCAAGGCCTACGTCGCCTATGCGCAGGCGCATCCCGGCATGTACGGGCTGATGTTCCGCAGCGAGCGGCTCGATCATTCGCGGCCGTCGCTGCACGAGGCGTCGGAAGCGTCGTTCGCAGGGCTGACCCGCGGCGTCGGCGCCAGCCGGCATGAGGAGATTTCCAAGGAGCAGCTGACGCTCGATCAGGCCGCTGCGATCGCATCCGCCTGGTCGGTGGTGCATGGCTTCACCACGCTGCTGCTCGACGGGCGTCTCAAGACGATCCTGGATCGCGCGCCCGCAGGCACGTCCGCGGACATGCTGTTGAGCGCGATGCTGCGCCTATCTGTGAGCAAACAGCCGAGGCCATGACCGATGCATGGTAGCGGAGCTTCGCGCGATCAGCGCTTGGTGAGCGACGTGGCCCGGCCGCTCTGCCCGACGGTTTTCACCTGGTCGATGCCGCATCTGAAGTCACGCGCGAAATCGTCGGCGGCCTGCCGCGCCAGCTCGTTGGCCTTCGGATTCGCTGCCGCGTCGACATAGGCGACATGACAGACTTCGCCCGGCGGCAGCCGTGTCACCGCGAGCATCGCGCGTGAGACCGGGCCACCGCGCTGGTCGTGCTCACTGTTGTCGGCGATCTGCCACCGCTGGATGATCGCGAACGGCTTGCTGCCGGCGGCGCGCCATTCGAGCGTATCGCTGGTCGAGCTGAACGGGCCGAACCAGGCCTGCGCCGCCGGTTCCTTCGCTGCCGCGGCGTGGTTTCGGCCCACCGAGACCACTTCGCGCAGGTCGCCTTCGTTGATCAGCACCACAAGGCCGGACTTTCCCGGGCAGAGCCGCGTGCTGCTGCCGTCCTCCGCATTGGGCTTGCCGATCATGCGGCAGGCCTGCGGCGCGGTTGACGTATAGGAGCTCGTGATGGTTTCCGCGCCGGCCTGACCAGGATTTGCGCTGGCAAGCGCCATAACGGCTGTTGCAAAAGCAAGGTATTTCATCGGGGGAAACCTGCGATCCGGACGTTACTTTGTGTCTGACTTATGCAATCTGGGGAAGGTTCAATAGACACGCGGGAAACACCTGACAGGCGCGCGGATTCGTCCTAGAAGGGCGGCTTCGCAACTTCTGTCGCTTGCACCCCAGCGTGCCGTAACCTCGATCGACATGCCCACGATATCATCCAACAAGCCCTATCGCGTCGGCCGTTCCCGCACCGGCCTCGGCCTGTTCGCCACCAAGCCGATCAAGAAGGGTGACAAGATCATCCGCTATTTCGGCCCGATCCTCGACTCCAAGAAAAAGGATGAGGACGCGATCGAGAACAAATACCTGTTCGAGCTGACCAACCGCTACACCATCGACGGCTCGATCCGCGAGAACGTTGCCCGCTACATCAACCACGCCTGCCGGCCGAACGCGGAATCCGATGTCCGCCCGCGCAAGCGCAAGGTGTTCATCCGCGCCATCAAGAATATCGAGCCGGGCGACGAGATCAATTACGACTACGGAACCGACTATTTCAAAGCCTATCTGAAGCCGATCGGCTGCAAGTGCGACGCCTGCGAGAAGAAGCGCAAGAAGAAGCGAGCGGAGGCGAGGGCGGAGCGGCAACGGCTGAAGGAAAAGGCCGAGCGCAAGGCGCAGCGGCAGGCCGAGAAGCTCGCCAAGGAGAAGGCGAAGGAACGGGCCAAGGCGAAGGCCACGAAGGCCGCTCCGAAGTCCAACGGCGCGCTGAACGGCAAGCACCTCAACGGCCATAGCCTGACCGGTAGGGCGACCAAGACAAGCAAGAAGGCCGCCGCCCCGAAGCGCGGCGCCGGCGCGCGGGCGCTGCAGGCCTGAGCCTCGCATTATTCCCGCGGATCGATCGCCGTCATGACGCCCGCGCCGCATGGCGCGGAGGGCGCGGCCGGTAAGCGCATTCGGCCAGTGTGGTTCCATCGAGCTCGCGCATGAACGCCTCGCGTGCCGCGGCAAGCCGCGCCTTCAGCCGGCAGCGCGGCAGCAGCACGCAATCGCCGCCATCATCCCTGAAACATTCGACCAGCGCGCTGCCGCCTTCGAGCGCGCGCACCACCTGACCGAGGGTGATCGTCTCCGCCGGACGCGCCAGAGAAAAGCCGCCGCCGGCGCCGCGCTGCGTGGCGATGAAGCCGGTCTCGGCGAGGTCGCGCACCACCTTGGCGAGATGATTGCGGGAAATGCCGAACTCGGCAGCGATCTCGCCGGTGGCAAACGAGCGGTCCGGCTCGCCGGCCAGCCGCATCAGGGCGCGCAGGGCAAAATCCGTGAACGACGTCAGGCGCATGGAAGCCCCTCGCATTGAGAACTTGGCAGACCCGGTATAGCGGTCTAAATGGGTATTTAGAATACTTATTTATGGAGACCCGCCATGGCGGAGGCAGAGCGCCGCGCGCAGATCACGGCCGGCATCATTGAGCGCACCGGCATCACCGAGGCCATGATCGAGCGTCTGGTGCACGGCTTCTATGCCAAGGTTCGCAAGGACCCGATGATCGGACCGGTGTTCGAGGCCAGGATCACCGATTGGGAGCCGCATCTGGTCCAGATGTGCGCGTTCTGGTCGTCGGTCGCGCTGATGACCGGGCGCTACCATGGCACGCCGATGGTTAAGCACATGAAGTTGCCGATCGATGCCGCGCATTTCGACCGCTGGCTCGAGCTGTTCGAGGCGACCGCGCATGAGCTGTGCCCGCCGGTCGCGGCGGTCCATTTCGTGGAGCGCGCGCGCCGCATTGCCTCGAGCCTCGAGATGGGCGTTGCCAGCGGGCAGGGCGTGATGTTGGCGGTGGGGGAGAGATTTCGACGAAATTCTCCGTCATTCCGGGGCTCGCCAACGGGTCCGCGCAAAGCGCGGCCCGATGACAGGCTCCGCTAGAGCCCGGAATCCATCTAGCCATAACCTCTGCGGCACCATGGATTCCGGGTTCGCGCCAAGGGGCGCGCCCCGGAATGACAGCGTTAGGAAGTCATCGCTCCGCTTGTGGAGACATGGATTGCTCGCTGAACTCGCAATGACGGTCGCTGTTACGCCGCCACCACGCCTTCACTCCGCCGCAACCCGACATATTGCAACTCGGCGAACACGCCGGTGGCGATGGCCTGGGCGAGGATCACGATGGTGCCGGCGAGGTTCGGCGACACCGCGCCCGAGAGCAGCAGCGCGACGCTGGCAAGCGTCCAGGCCGCGTTGCCGATGACCACCAGCATCACCACCGCCCTCGGCACGGATGTACGCAGGCCAAGCCAGCCGACCAGCGCGGTGTAGGCAATCAGGAACAGCCCGGTCTCGCGCAGCAGCGCTTCCGGCAGATTGAAGAACGATGCCAGCGCGCCGGCATCGAGCGTCATCACGATGGCGGATACGCCGCTGAAGGCGGCATCGGCAAGCAAGGCGCGGCGCAGCAGCTGGGACGAATGGATCATGGCGGTGTCTCCTTGGGTTGGGATCGGATCGGGTCAGCGGAACAGGGACCGCAGCTGACGCCGCACGCGGTCTGGGCACAGCGCCCTGCCGACCCTCATCTCGACCGCATAGACCTGCGCGAACACGAACAGGCCGGTGTCGTGCACGATCGGCTGCGGCATATTGAGCGAGCGCGCGACCAGCCAGGTGGCCAGATGGATCAGCCACGGCAGCAGGACGGCGAAGGCGCGGATTAGGGACAGCATCAGCATGGTCATCTCCTGTGCCGTGGAAGATGAGCCAGCCTGCGCGCCAATTCGATTACCTCGGGCGTAATGGAACGGGCGAATTCCGCATGGTAGGTTTTGCACCATGAACGCACATGCATCCCTGGCGCGGGCCGAGCCCGCGAAACCCGTCCTGATCGGCGAGCACCTGCGCGAATGGCGGCAGCGCCGCCATCTCAGCCAGCTCGACCTCGCCGTCGATGCCGAGATCTCGGCGCGACATTTGAGCTTCGTCGAGACTGGCCGCTCGGCGCCGTCGCGCGACATGGTCCTCAAACTGGCGGAGCGCCTCGACGTGCCCCTACGCGAACGCAACGTGCTGCTGGTCGCCGCGGGTTTCGCCCCCGCATTTCCGCAACGCTCGCTGGAGGACCCCGCACTGAAATCGGCRCGCGAGGCGATCAACCTGGTGCTSAAGGCSCATGAGCCCAATCCGGCGCTGGCCTATGAYCGGCACTGGAATCTGGTCTCCGCCAACCGCATGGTGGCGCCGCTGCTCGAGGGGGTGCCGCAGCGGCTGCTCGGCCAGCCCTTCAACATCCTGCGGCTGGCCTTCCACCCGGAGGGCCTCGCGCCGCGCACCGTCAATTTGGCGGAATGGGCGGCGCATCTCTTGGAACGGCTGCACCGGCAATGCGAGGCGACCGCCGATCCGGAATTGCTGAAGCTCTATCAGGATCTGAAGTCCTATCCGATCCCGGCGCGCTCGGCGCCAATCACGGCGGATAACAACGTCGCGCTGCCGTTCAAGCTGCGCCTCAATGGCGAGATCCTGAGTTTCATCTCGACCACGATGGTGTTCGGCACCCCGGTCGACATCACGCTGCAGGAACTGGCGCTGGAGACCTTTTTCCCGGCCGACGAGCTGACCGCGGAACGGATGCGGCAGATGGCAGCCAGTATGAAATAGCGGCTTGCCTCGGGGCGCTTTCGGCCTACCTTTGCGGTTCCAACTGCGCCGGGAGCCCCGCCATGAGCGATCTGAAGCCGCTTCGCCTCGACATCGTCTCCGACGTCGTTTGCCCCTGGTGCTATATCGGCAAGCATCGCATCGAGGACGCGCTCAAATTGGTGCCCGATGTGCCGGTCGAGCTGCACTGGCGGCCGTTCTTCCTCAACAATTGGGTGCCACGCGAGGGCATCAGCCGCGACGAATATCTGACCGCCAAGTTCGGTTCGGTCGAGGCTTACAAGGGCATTGCCGGCCGCGTGGTCGCCGCTGCCAACGAGGAGGGGCTGACCTACCATCCCGAGCTCGTCAAGCGACAGCCCAACACCATCGACTGCCATCGCCTGATCCACTGGGCCGAGGCCAAGGGGAAGGCGGCCGAGATGAAGCAGCGGCTGATGGAATTGTATTTCCGCGACGGCGGCGATCTCACCGACAGCAACGTGCTCGTACAGGCGGCGGCTGATGTCGGACTCGACGCCGACGACGTGCGCAAGCGTCTTGCCACCGACGAGGATGTCGCCCTGGTCTCGGGGCAGGCGCAGGAAGCCGCCGAGAAGGGCATCTCCGGCGTGCCGACCTTCGTGTTCGCTCAGAAATACGCGGTGTCCGGCGCCCAGCCGGCCGAGCAGCTCGCCCGCGCCATCCGCCAGGTCTCGGCCGAGATCAACGCGCAGGCGGCGGAGTAGTCCGCAATCCCTTTTGAAAGCCCGGCTCATGCCGGGCTTTTTCGTTTGCCCACACCATCCATCGGAAACAATCAGGGAGACAACCATGATCTATGAGCTGCGCACCTACACGGTACGTCCAGGCACCGTCGGCGAGATGGTGAAGGCCGCGAGCACGATCTCGCGGGACATCCGCGCCGATAATTTCGGCAAGCTGGAAGGCTACTGGATCACCGAGATCGGTCCGCTCAATCAGGTCATGCACATGTGGAGCTATGCCGATCTCAACGAACGGACAAAGCTGCGCGCCGAGCTCGGCAAGAACCCGCGCTGGACCGGCGAGTACATTCCGGCGATCCGTCCGCTGCTGCTGCGCCAGGAGGTGCGGCTGATGAACGCGATCATCCCGCCGGTGGCCCCTGCCGCCAAGGGCAACCTCTACGAATTCCGCAACTACCGGGCCAAGCCGCTCGGGGGTGTCAAGCAATGGCTCGATCTGTTCACCGGCGTGATGCCGGAGCGTGAGAAATATTCCAAGATCGTCGGCCTCTGGGCCACCGACGCCGGGCAGCCCAACGAGGTCTGCCACATCTGGGCCTATCCCGATCTCAACGCGCGTGCCGCTGCGCGTGGCGCCGCCATGAAGGACCCGGCCTGGCAGGAATTCCTCGGCAAGGGCACGCTGCTGCTCGAGGAAATGAACTCGACCATCATGCTGCCAGCGCCGCATTCGCCGTTGCAGTAACGGGGCGGTGTTTCGCCTGCACGTGGCGGCCCCTCCGCGCGGTCGAAAACCGGCAGGTAGAAAGCCTCACCCGATGTCTCCATCGGATGAGGCTTTCCAGGCAAGGGCACGCGCTGTCTGAGAACCAGCGCGCCGTAACGCTAGAGGGGCAAGCTGACGCCAACCTGACGGCGGCTCCGATCATTTCCTGATGTGTCTGCATGGCTACGAAAGGGTAAACCGTTCGTAGCCGTGAATGGGCTTGGCTCGCTGCGCCGTTCTTCCAGCGCGCCCGGCGCGCTATGAATGCCAGGGTGGCGTCAAGCGATGTGATGCCGCCTCATCGAGCGCGACAAATTGTTGCGCGCCATCCTCGAACGCCGTGACCATCTCGGCCAACCGGTCGAGCTCGGCAAGAACGTCGAGCTTCAGGACCTTGCTGGCCGGAGTCGCGTCGCGCCAGCTGTCCCAATCGGATATTTGCCGGTTCGTCAGCGACAGCAGGTCGCGGTAGACGTTGACGTGAAGAAACCACAGGCCGGTGGTCGCGGCATGCCCGAAGGCGCCGGCCGCAACGGCGTTGCTTCGCGCCAGCCGCCAGGCCTGTGCCGCCGTCAGAAATGCATCGCGCGGCAGGTTCGCGCAGTCGAACGTGATCTGCTGCTGCTCGATCTGAAGCGCATCGATCTGCGCGTCGGCCTGTCTCCAGCGCTGCTCGCTGGGTGACCAATATTCGCAGATCCAGTGGTCGTGATAGATGTCGCCGCCGATGTAGGTGGCGAAGCCGCAGCGGACACGCGCCGGGATCGACCGGTGACGGAGCATGCTGCACAGCAGGAGCGCATAGTCGCGACAGGTGCCGAAGGTGCGACTGCGTGGCGGGCGCGCCGCGGTGAGCGATCCGGCGAACGACGCCTCGATCGCTTGCAACCGATCGGCGACCGGCTGGGTTTGCCTGATCATCGGGACGTCGGGCGGGATGCCGTACAGTTCCGCCAGGGCGACATGAACGATCAGCCCGGAGACGACGTCGCGCAGTCCGGAGATCGTCTCGGGCAGATCGTCATACGCACCGGCCGCACCGCCAGGATCGGTCAACGCGTCCTGTCGGATGTAGGATTCTGGGATCATCACGTTTCTGCCGGATCACGACGTCATCGGCTTGAGGCCACCGTACGCAGCCTAACGATCCGCGCCGGTTCGCGTAAGAGGGGCTGTACTAGCAGGGCTTGCCGCGTCGGCGCCGGACGAAGCGGACCGCGCTGCGGGCGACCTCGTAGGCGACGTTGTTCAGGGTCAGCGCGGCATGAATGGCGCCGACCAGCGGATCGCGGCGGCGCAGCGGCAGCAGCACGTCGCCGATCGCGAAGCGGCCGCGCCAGATCGGGTCGATCATGGGATGGCCAGGCGCCGCGGTGGAATCGGCCGAATTGATCGTGGGATCGGCGCAGAGATGACGCGTGAGATCCAGCGTCAACTGCGCGCCGGGTGAATACCTGGCAAAGCGCTCGTCGATGCCGATCTTGAAGAAGAACGCGCGGTCCTGATGGCGCACCACGATGCCGGCTGCGACCGGTGTGCCGCCCGCATGCAGTGTGATGATCTCGCAGCGGCCGGTCTCGGCCATCGTCGACGTCGCGCGGCGGATGAAGGTCGCATCGCCGGTATGCTGGCTGAGCGCCGTGCCGCGCTTGCCTTTCCAGCCACCGGCCTCGAGGGCGAGGAAGGTCTCGAGCGCCGTGGCGACAGCGCGCGGCGTCCGTGCGACATCGAACCGCACCGCGCCGTGTTCGGACAGGCGATGGCGCTGGCGCCGCAACTCCTTCAACTTCTTGGCCCCGAGCGCGTCGCGCAGCAGGTCGTCGGCATCGCGCGTCGCATCGAGCTGCGCGCGCTGATAGGCGCTCAGCACGCGGGGCTGCAAGCCGTTCCGCGCCAGCACCGCGCGGATCGCCGTCATGGCCGGGCCCTCGAGCGACATGGTGCGCAGGATCAGCGCATGCGCGCCTGCGTTGCGGGCTTGCTGCAACAACTTGTCTACGGCCTGCTCGGCGGCGTCGCGGTCGAGCAGCGGCGTGCACAGCGTGCCGTAGGGTTCGGCGCCGACCAGCGCGGGGAGCGGCATCCGGGTGATCCGCCGCATCGGAATGACCGGCAACAGCCCGATCAATTGCCCGGCGTCACCGGTGGCACTGAGCAGCGCGGCGCCGGTGCGGCCACGCGCGGAGGCATCGACTGCCAGTTCCCAGTCGGGTTGATAGTAGCCGTTGGGTTCGATCGCACGCTCGGCCAGCGCGCGCCACGCGCCGACGGGGGCCGCCGACAGCGGCGGCAACGCGCGCTCGCCCGTGGCATCCTGGCGCGATGCACGGCGGATCATTGCCTGGTCAGCAATATCGGCCACGTCCCTTGTTTCCCCGGTCGCGAGGCTGCTTGGCCTGCGTTCGTCACAACTCGCGAAGCTATCCCGAAGAGATGGAAAATGCCGTTGAGGGCACCGCGCAATTTGAGCTGTTACGTTAACGGACCGTTCAGCATACCGTCGCCGGACGATCTATGGCGACCAGGGCGGACCGACGACAAAGCTCGTGTCGTCGGTCCAAAGCGCCTTGTTGTCCCAGGGATTTTTGTCGTCTCCGTCACCCGCGATGTAGACCTTGCCGTAGTAGTGGCGAATGTATTTCGCCGGATAGTTCATTGCGTGGAATGAATTTCCTTTGCCGTTTTTCCCCGGCTCCGGGCAGAAGGTCGCGTCGGATCGATTGAGCGCCGTGCCGTCGAATGGCTGCATGCGAAGCACAGCGTTCTGGTGCCGCAGGAAGTCGCCCGGACTGCCCTTCGATTCGAAGGAGACGCAGGCATTGTCGGCGAGGCCTCGCCGCACGATCCAGGTCGCGTCGCGTATGTCTGGTGCGGCGCTGCGCGACGTGATCGGCGCGATCACGACAGCGCCGTTCTGGTTGCGGACCGAGTCTGCCGTGCAGCATGCCGTGGTCGCCCGCAGCGAGATTTCCGATCCTGGTGCCAGCGTGCCGGACAGGCCGGTCGGCGCGCCATAGCCGGCGGCAACAATGTTGGACTGGACCGCGTCGTCGGCGCCGTCGGTCGGAAAGCCGGCCGTCATCGCGCCTTCGAAGAAGGAGCCCGCGGAGGCATGGCTGTTGTCGCCGCCGATGCCGAGGATGATCGCGCCCTCCTGGCGCATCGGCGCATAGCCATGGGGCAGGGCGCCGGCATAAATCTTGTTGAGGCCGCTCGACTGAGCGTCACCCCATTTCAGCGCAAACCGCGATTGGCCATTGTTCTTCAGCCAGGCCGAGATGAACGGACGTGGCCCGCCACTGATCCTTGCGGCTGGATTGCAGCTTCGCTGATCCCAGTGGAAGATTCCATTCTCGAGGTCCGCATGCACCCCGGGGCCCGGTTCGTTGTGGCAGTTCGGCCATTCCAGATCGCGGCTGACATTGAGTGCATCCATGTGGCCGGCGCCGGTGTCGGTGCTGCTCGTCTCGGCATTGCCATAGTCGAAGCAGCATCCCGAATTGAAATGGGTTGCGGAGGAAACCATGTACATGCCCTCCGGCTCGCCCTTCACCGCAACGCCTGTCGTCTTGACGTTGTGATAGCCCATACCGGGCGAGATCGAGACGCCGTAGACCTGATGGCCGCCGGCCGTAACCGGAAGCGCGTCGGCCGCGGCGCCGAGGTCGGCCCCTCCGCTGCCGGGCCCCTTGTAATGTCCGCCGGCTGCGATGGTGAGGTCGTTGTGCCGGGGCGACTGGTCGTAGATTTTGGTGATGATGCAGGCGGTGTTGGCGCAGAATTTGTCCTGTGTCGCGGCGTTCGCGTAGCCGTCCGCAAGCAGCCCGACGTTTTCGGTGGCGTCGTCCGAGGCCCGCTTCACCTGATAGAGCGCGCCACCATATCCGCCGTAGAGGGATCTCACCGTGCTGTGCGCGGCGACGCATGGCGTATGCGCGGCTGCGTAGATGTCACAGGGCCGCTGCTTGATCGTCTCGCCGTGCGCGCCGCCAAGGCCGATCAACAGGCCAGCGACGGTGGCCAACGCGGCACGGATCCCGCTCGTCATCAGTGCGGACAGCAATGCGCTCATGACCGACATGATCCTCCGCTTGCCGCGACAAGGTAGCCGCAGAAATCGCGAAGGCTCATAACGAAACGGTGACAGTTGTGGTCGGCGCGTCACGCTGGAAGCTGACGCGCCCCAAGTTGGCGACTTCCTCGCGCGAACGGCGCTAAAGCGAAATGAGATGAGGTTGAATCGTCATCTCGCTTTAGCTTCTTGTTTGCGCATGATCTCTTCGGAAAACCGCTTCGCACTTTTCCGGATCATGCTTTAGGCGTGAAGTTGCGCGTTGAGGCCGTCCCAGTTCTGCGAACGTCTGGTTGCCTCGAGCGCGCCGCTCTGGGAATTGCGACGAAAAAGCAGGCCCTTCTGGCCGGAGAGTTCCTTGGCTTTCAGGACCCGGCCATCTTCGAGGAGGATGCGCGCGCCTGCCGTGATGTAACAGCCCGCCTCGACGATACAATCGTCACCCAACGAAATGCCGATGCCGGCGTTGGCTCCGATCAGGCAGCGCTCGCCAACTCTGATCTTCTCTTTCCCGCCTCCGGACAGAGTGCCCATGATCGACGCGCCGCCGCCAATGTCGCTGCCGCTCGCCACGACCACACCGGCGCTGATCCGGCCTTCGACCATGCAGGGACCGAGCGTGCCGGCATTGAAGTTGCAGAAGCCTTCATGCATGACGGTCGTGCCCGGGGCCAAATAGGCTCCCAGCCTGACGCGATCCGCATCCGCAATTCTCACGTCCGCATGCGTCACGTAATCGGTCATGCGCGGAAACTTGTCCACGCCCGTCACCTCGAACGCAATGGCACGCTTCCGTGCCAGCATTCGCGCTTCCGGCACACGAGCACATTCGCAGGGTCCGAGGGTCGTCCAGGCAACGTTGGGCAACAGACCGAAAATACCGTCAAGGTTCAGGCAATTCGGCTGCACCAGCCGGTGGCTCAGGAGTTGCAGTCGAAGATATGCGTCGTGCACATCAGTCGGCGCAGATGCAAGGGATCCGATTTCGGTACGAATGGCAACGATGTCGACATTGCGGATGTCGTCGTGTCGCGCACATCCGTCCGCCGACTGACCCAGCGATTTGTTGATCTCGTCGTTCGTCAACCGCGCCGTTGCGGCCTTGTCGGCCTGCGCAACCAGGCGCGGCTGAGGAAACCAGGCATCCAACACGCGACCATCGGCGGCAATCGTCGCAAATCCCTCGCCGCTCGCGCCCCTCAGTTCCATCGCCATTTCAATGTCTCACTTTTACGATCCTGCGCGTAGTCATACGCGCGTTCCCGGAGAAATGGCAACTTCTGGAGCCTCAAACACGCCCGCTTTGGGGCGTTTTCGACCGATTCGTCGGGGATTGCCGGCAGGTTGGCGTCCGCGTCTGCTCCCTAGGGTTTCGCGCTCCGTTGCGCTTCCGCCGCCACGGTGCTCTCAATCGGTTCGTAGGTCTCGGTCAGGCAATTGTCGTCGGCCTCGACCTGCCGCCGATCGAAGATTGCGCCGTCATTGATGAATACGCGATAGGTCTGCGTCCCCAGCGGCTTGCCGATCACCGATGTCAGCTCGGCACGCACGCAGGCCGTCCAGCCGGTGCCGCGCGGGTCGTGCAGCGGGGCGGAGACCCGAACATGGGCCGGCTGCGATCCGGCGGTGAACACCGAGTCCAGTCGGCCCGCGACCAGCCGCTTGACATCAGGCGTCGCTTCGGGCGGCGCGGGCTCGTTGGCCTTGACCTTCAACATCTCCGGCCACACCGCATGGCTGTCCGCCAGCCCGCAGCCACTCAAGACCAAGGCGGCGCCGGCCAGCAGTGCCGCCACATGTACTTGTCCCTGTCCCATCGAGCGGATTTAATGTGCCGTTGCCTCGATTGCGCCCCTCTGGTGGCGCTGAATTCGCGTGATGCCGCGCTTTGTCGATCAACAAATGTCGAGAGACAAGTTATCTTTGGCGTAGAGGTATTGCCGGATGTTGCTACGGCTTTGGGGGAGAGAGACTGACATGAAAAGCTTCACGGTTGCTGCCGTCGTTCTGGCGCTGATCGCGACACCCGCCCTGGCTCAGGGCCGGCGCGGGGGTGGCGGCGGCGACGACCGGAAAACGGAGAAGAAGCCCCAGATCGACGAGAAGGCCTACAAGGCTGCGCTCGATCGTATCCCCGAGCCCAAGGAGAAATACGATCCCTGGGGCGTCACCAAGCCGGCCGCCGATCCCGCAAAGAAGCCGAAATAGCCGGCTGGACGATCCAGCTTACGGTGCCCGCGACGGTTCGACATCAGGGCTGGTGACGCCGGCAGCAGATTGCCGCATGCCCTGAACCTTCCTCTGACGGCCTCAGACCCATCTCCGACATCCTCGACGGAGAGCCGCCATGCTGCGCCGTTTGCTCCTCAGCCTGATTGTTCCGGTGGCGATCGTGTTCGGCGCCGTGCCGGCATCGGCGGAAAACCGCCTGGCGCTGGTGATCGGGCAGTCGGCCTACAAGTCGGTGCCCGCGCTGCCCAATCCGGCCAACGACGCCAGGGCGATGTCACAGATGCTGACCGATGCCGGATTTGCAGTGACGACGGCATCGGATCTGTCGCAAGACGAGATGCGCGCCCGGATCAGCGACTTCGCCGGCCAGGTGGCGGCGAAGGGCGCCGATAGCGTGGCGCTGGTGTTCTATGCCGGGCACGGCTTGCAGATCGATGGCGAGAACTACCTGGTGCCGGTCGATGTCGATCCGAAGCGCGAGGCCGATATCCCGATCCAGGCGGTTCGCCTCAACGACATCCTGAACACGCTGACCTCGGTGCCGAGCCGGATGCGCATCGTCCTGCTCGATGCCTGCCGCAACAACCCTTTCCCGGACCTCAGCAAGACCGCAGGGCATGGCCTCGCCATCGTCGATGCCAAGGTCGGCGCGCCCGGCACCTTCGTCTCGTTCTCGACGTCGCCCGGCGCGGAAGCCGAGGACGGCAGCGGCGCCAACAGCCCATACACGACTGCGTTACTGGCCGCGGCGAAGGAGCCGGGAGTTCCGATCGAGGACACGTTCAAGCGGGTTCGTCTCGCGGTGAACAAGGCGACCGACGGCCGCCAGACGCCGTGGGACTCCTCGTCGCTCACCGACGATTTCCGCTTCATGGCAGGTCCAGCGGCGGCGCCCGCGACCACGCCGCAACCGGCCGCGAGCAGGCGCACCGTCGATGAATGGAAACGTGAATTGCAGGGCAAGCCGATCGAGGCTGCAAACGAATTGATGGTGGTCGATGGTACGGACGAATCCTATGAAGCCTTCGCGGCGATCTTTGCCGGCACGCCGCGCGGTCTGCAGGCGCGCGACTGGCTCGACCGGCATCGCCGCATGGTGGCGTGGAACAGCGCCGTGCTCGTCAATACAGCGGCGGCCTATCGCGGCTTTCTCGTGCTCTATCCCGACAGCGATCTCACCGCCACCGCACGCAAGCTGATCGAACGGTTGCGCTATCGCCCCGATCCGACACCGGCCGCCGCGGTCAGCGTGCCCGCGACCAACGTCGCGCTGGCGGCGCCGACCTGTCCGTGCAATGCGGCGCCGACCCAGCAGAAGGCCGATGCGCCGGTGAAGAAGCGCGTCGTTTCCGATCCGCCGCGGCGCGGCGGCAAGCGACCACCGCGCGTCGTGGTCGAGGACGACGTGGTGGTGGTGCGCCGTCCGCCTCCGGCCGTGGTCTACGAGCCCGTCGGTCCGCCGGTCGGAATCGGAATTGGCATCGGCGGCGGTGGCTATCGCGGCGGTTATGGCGGCGGTTATCGCAGGGGTGGATACTGACGCGCTGATCGCGTAAACGCTTGCCCTGCATGAGGTGCGGCGGCTGACGATCGCATCTCGCGGGAGGACGCAATGCGGTCCCTGATTGGCCTGCTCGCCGCGCTGGTGCTGTGTGTACAGCCGGCGCTCGCCTGGGAGTATTGGGGCGGTGACCGTGGCGGGCAACGTTTCTCGCCGTTGACGCAGATCACGCCGGACAATGTCGGCACGCTGGTGCGCGGCTGGGAATTCCGCACCGGCGATCTCGAGGCCCGTCCGCCTGAGGTCATGAAGCGCACCAAGTTCGAGGTGACGCCGCTGTTCGTCGAGGACAGCCTGATCTTCTGCACACCGTTCAACGAGGTGATCGCGCTCGATCCAGGCACCGGGGCGCAGAAATGGCGTTTCGATCCGAAGATCAATATGGCGCAGCGGCCGGCCAACCGCTTTGTCTGCCGCGGCGTCGCGTACTGGACGGATGATCGCGCCGCCGATGGGGCGGCCTGCAAGTCACGCATCTTCACCGGCACCAATGACGCGCGCCTGATCGCGCTCGATGCCAGGACCGGCAAGCCGTGCACCGATTTCGGCAATGCTGGCGAGATCAAGATCGACGCCGGAATGAAGCTGGAATGGCCGGGCGAGTTTCAGATCACGTCGGCCCCGGTGACGGGCCACGGCGTGGTCGTGGTCGGATCCGCGATCGGCGACAATCGCAGGGTCGACGCGCCGGTCGGCGCGGTGCGCGCCTTCGATGCACGGACCGGTCAGCCGCGCTGGAGCTTCGATCCGCTGGTCCATAACGGCGTCGAGGCCGGCCACAGCAATGTCTGGGCGCCGATGTCGGTGGACGAGGAGCGGGGGCTGGTGTTCCTGCCGACGACATCGCCGAGTCCGGATTTCTGGGGCGGCAAGCGCCCGGGCAATGACGAGCACGCCAATTCCGTCGTTGCGCTGCGGATCGAGACCGGTGAACTGGTCTGGGCATTCCAGACCGTGCATCACGACGTCTGGGACTACGACTTGCCGGCGCAGCCGACACTGGCGCGGATCGACACCGGCGATGGTCAACGCGACGTCGTGATCCAGCCGACCAAGCAGGGTTTTGTGTTCGTGCTCGATCGCGATACCGGCAAGCCGGTGTGGCCGGTCGAGGAACGCGCGGTGCCACAGAACGGTGCTGCGGGCGAGCAGTTGTCGCCAACGCAGCCGTTTCCGACCCATGTGCCGCCGCTGTTGACGCAACGCATCACAGCCGACGATGTCGCCAGCCTGCTGCCGGGCGTCGGGAGCGCGGCTTGCGAGAAGCTGCTCGCGCAATCCCGCAATGAGGGGCTTTACACGCCGCCGTCGACGCAAGGCACGATTGTTTATCCGATGACCGGCGGCGGTGTGAACTGGGGCAGCGCGGCGTTCGATCCCGTCAACCAGATCCTGTTCGCCAATGTCAGCCATGCGGCGCACATCATCACGCTGATTCCGCGCGAGCAGGCCAAGGGCTTCAATCCGCCGCCCGGCCATGATTTCGGTCAGCAGGAGGGCGCGCCGTTCGCGATGTCGCGGGGGCTGGCGAAGTCGTCGTTAGGCACGCCGTGCAACAAGCCGCCGTGGGGCGAGACGGTGGCGGTGGATCTCAAGGCCGGCAAGATCCTCTGGCATTCGGCGGTCGGCACCAGCGAGGATCTCGCGCCGCTCGGCATCGCACTCAACACCGGCACGCCGCTGCTCAATGGCGTTGCGATCACCGCGGGCGGGCTGCTGTTCACCGGCGCGATGGACGCCTATCTGCGCGCGTTCGATGTCAAGTCGGGACAGCAATTGTGGCTCGGCCGGCTTCCGGTGCCGGGCGTCGCCAATCCGATGACCTATCTGTGGAAGGGCGAGCAGTATGTCGTGATCGGCGCCGGTGGCCATTCCGAGGGCGGCACATCGATCGGTGACAGTGTGGTGGCGTTTCGCCTGCCGCATCCCGGCGAAGCAGCATCGCTGTGGTCGCGCATGGTCGACCGTCCCGGCGGACGCTTCGTGGTCAAGCTGGTCGAGGCTGCGCTCGCGCTGATCGTGCTGGTCGCGTTCATCGTGGTGTTGTGGCGCTGGCGGCGGAGCCGTCGCGCAAACGCTGTGTAGCTCGATCGCACGCCCGCTGATCCGCGTCATCGCGGATCGGCGCGGCGGATTCTCAATCCGTGCAGCGAAACGACGTGCGGACCGATCCGTGCGATGCGATGCTTGCGTTGCTCGCGACGCTTCGCCTACGAGGTCGCGAGCGGACGCGCCGGGTGTCCGGCGACCTGTTCATTCAGATCATTTGCCCATGGAGATTGCGATGAAGATCACTGCCTCGCTTTTGCTCGCCGCCACGCTCGCGCTGTCGTCCGCGCCCGCCAACGCCACCGTCCTCGATCTCTCGACCATGACCTGCAAGCAGTTCGTCGAAGGCGGCGACGACACCATCAAGATGGTGCTGGTCTGGATGGACGGCTGGTACAAGGGCGATTCCGACGAGGCGATCATCGACACCGACGTGTTCACCGAGAACGCCAGGAAGTTCGGCACCTATTGCGGGAAGAACCCGACGATCAGCATCGTCAACGCCGCCGAGGCGGTGCTGGGCAAGTAACCGCTTCACACCTTCCCGGATCAGGCTCTACCCAGGCAGCATCGCGAACGCACTCGACACCATCGCCACCGGCTTGTTGTCGGTGGCGGAGAGCAGCGAGACGCGGCCGAAGCTCATGGTGCGGCCGAGCCTGACCACGCGGGCGTCGGCCAGCACGTCGGACGCGGTCACAGCACGCATGAAATGCGTGGTCTGGTCGACCGTGGTCATCGGACGATAGCCCTTGTTGGCGGCGAGATTGGCGAGCACCATCGCGGTGTCGGCGAACGCCATCAACGCCTGGCCGCAGACGATGCCGCCGGTGCGGCACAACCGCTCGGAGAACGGCATGCGCAGGATCGCGCCGGGCTGCCAGTCGGCATCGCCACCGGTGGGCGGTGCGATGTCGAACTGCTCGATCGACAGGTTGAGGTCCTGCACCCAGGGCGCAAAGACGTCGGCGAGCACGCGCTTCGCCTCGTCGATCCCGAATTCACCGGCCTGCTGCATGACGCTCCGTTTCCTCCGTTGATGCGTTGCTTGTGGTCTATTCTAGTTGCGCGTGACATGCACGCCCGGCGTCTTGCCGTCGTTCCACTTGCCGCCGATGGCCCGCTCGATCTGGGCGGCGAGCTGGAGCAGCAGCCCGTCATCGGCCTGTTTCCCGATCGCCTGGATGCCGAGCGGCAGGCCGTGCTCGTTGCTGGCGAGCGGCAGCGAGATCGCGGGGATGCCGCAGAGATTGGCAAGCGGCGTGAAGGCGAAATTGCGCCAGAGATTGCCGAACCAGTCCAGCACCGACGGGTTGTCCGAGATGGTGAGATATTCTGTGGTGCCGACCTTCGGCGTCGGCAGCGCGGTGATCGGTGTCAGGATAATATCCCAATCCTCGAAGAAGGCGCCGAAGCCGCGCGCGGTGGTATTGAAGACGGCCTGCATGCGCGCACGATCGGCGAAGCTCGTATGCCGGCCATGCTCCCAGATCCGGATGTTGATCGGCTCGATCAGATCGGCCGGCGGCCGCGTCAGCCCGCGCGCGGCGAGCATGTTGCCGATCACGACGGCGAAATTGCTGATGTAGCAGGTGGTCTGCGCCGCGAAGGCTTCCGCGTAGTCGATCGACGGCAGGGCGTAATCGACCTGATGGCCGAGGCCCTCGAGGAAGCGTCCGACCCGTTCCAGCTCGGCTGCGATGTGCGACGTCGCGCGATAGTCGCCCCAGCTGTGCGACAGCGCGATCCTGAGCCGGCCGGGGTCGCGCGCGATCATCGCGGTATACGGCTCCGGCGATGTCCAGAACGGCATGAACTCGCCGGGGGCGGGGCCGCGGCAGGCATCGACGAACGCCGCGGTATCGCGCACCGAGCGCGACTGGCAGCCCTGGATCGAGACCAGCCCGGTGAGATCGGACAGATGCGGCGCGAGCGAGAACACGCCGCGCGATACTTTCAGCCCGATATTGCCGTTGACGCCGGCCGGAATTCGGATCGAGCCGCCGCCATCGGTGGCATGCGCGATCGGCACGGCGCCGGCGGCGACCATCGCCGCGCTGCCGGCCGACGAGCCGCAGGTGGTGTAGTCGGTGTTCCAGGGATTGCGCGTGACATAGACCGCGGGGTTCTCGGCCGAGCTGCAAACCCCAAACTCCGGCGTGGTGGTACGCCCGATCAGATTGAGGCCGGCCTTGCGCAGCTTCGTTGTCAGGAACGTATCCGCTGTGGCGCGGTTGCCGCGCATCATCAGCGAGCCCATCTCCTGCAGTCGCCCCTTCAGGGTCGGGCCGAGATCCTTCATCAGGAAGGGCAGGCCGGCGAACGGTCCGTCGAGATCGGCGCCGTCGCGCGCGGGATCGGCGATCACGTCGTCGAACAATTCGACGACACCCGAGAGCACGGGATCGACCTTGGCAACGGCGCTGGCGGCCTGCGCCGCCAACTCCCGGGGCGTCAGCTCGCCGTTGCGGACACGCGCTGCGAGCGCCGTGCCGTCATGCCGCGTCCATTCGTCCCAGCTCATCGCCAAAGTCATTTGATCGATTCCTTTTCTAGTTTGTTGCGCAGTGTAATTTGAGCGGCCCTACGGTCAAACCACCTCACGGCGGCCGTCGTCCGCTGCGCTGCAAGGGCTGTGCCCGGCTTGAAAATGCCCCAGTTTCGGCGCCCAATCCTGCATCCGCGGTGGTGGGGGCGTACATGTTCCGCAGGTTGGTGTTGCTCGGCGGGGTGATCGCGATCGGGCTTGCACTTGGTGGCTGCACGCGCTGCGGTCCGATCTGGGACGACTGGATCCAGTCGCCCAAATCCTGCAAGTCGGACCATCTCTAGGGCAGGGTGCACATGGCCGACATGCCTGGCCGGACACGCTTGGCCAGACGTGCTTGGCGACCGCTTTCTTGCGGTGATATACCCGCGGACGAAGATGCAAGGAGCGTTCTCATGAGAGTTTTGTGCGCGGTCGCGGTTGCGGTGCTGTTGTCGGCGCCGGCCTATGCGCAGATGCCGAACATCAATCTGATGCCTGAGGTCAAGACCAAGACCCAGGAGGAGAAGGATCAGGACGCGGTCAATCAGCGGGCCTACAAGGATTCGCTCAGCAAGATTCCCGATGCCAAGGGATCGTCCGATCCGTGGGGGGTCGTGCGCAGCGATGCGCCGAAGGCGGCAGCCCATCCCGCCAAGCCGAAGACCAAGACCGGGAGCTCCACGCCGCCCGCAAGCTCCGCGCAGCGCAGCCAGTAGCGTTGGTCCGGGTTCGCCGGCTTCCTGCAGACTCGGATTCTCCCGGCCTCGCCCCTATATTGGAGGCGTCGTCAGTTGGTCCGGAGTTGCGGCAATGGTGCTTCGTCCGCGTGATCTCGCAAGCCGGATGGCCGCGCGGCGGAAGCCGGACGACGGCTATCTGCGCGAGACCTTCAGCCTGCCGCGCGATCAGGCCCGGCTACGGGCGCGTGACTTCCTCGAGCGCTACCCGAAGGCCGCCTATATGAGCGCCGTCGAGAGCTGGCGCGAGCTGCCCGGCGGCGACATCGAGTTCACGATGCGGCGGCTGGCCAGCGCGGATTGACGCGCCGGCGCGTCGGACGTGCCGGTGCCTCAATCCCCGTCGTGACGACCGCGGGGGTGTCTGCGCTCGAGATTGTTGAGCTCGCGGTCGATCCGCAACTGCACGCGGCGGATCGCCAGCAGGTCGAGCTTCGCTTCGGTCTTGCCCGTGAACACCCGATCGCCGATCTGAAAACGCCATTTCCAGACGCCGGCCATGAGCTGCGTGACGCTGAATTCGACGCCCTTGTGAATCATATGGAACGGTTCCGCGACTGAAAAGCGGTCGTCGATTATTAAACTAAAGGTTGTATCAATAATTAACACCCGTAAAACGATGATATGGAATTGTTGCGCCCGTTCGGGCGTCGTTGCAGACATTGAAAACGGATCCGTGCTCCCGGCGCCGCCGGCCGAGCAGGCCAATGTCAAAAAAACACTGGCGGAACCTGAGTCTTCCATGAAGGCTACGTAGTTTTTTCAGACGTCAGGAGAGGTACTAAGGTAGTATGCAGATTGTGCCAAAGCGCCGTCCGGCGCGATCCAGCATGCTCCGTAACTAATTGATTATTAGAAGTTATCCTGATGAAAATCGGACTGACTCAGCCCGGAACTTTGTTCTGCCCCGGAGAACTACGGATTGCCGCCAGACACCCGCCGGATGCCGCGAAAGTCGGATCAGTCGGGCGGAGCCGGGCCAGTCGGAGCAGGGCAGTGGCGGTCCTAGTGATAGCCGCTCTCGTACTGTCCGCAGCAGCGGCCTACGCCATCAAGTTTTTGCGCCTTTTGGTCGGAGGTAAAATGGTCCCGAGGAGATCGGCAAGCTCATCAAATTGCTTGAGGCCCAAAAAGCCGCCCTTGAAGATGAGGATGACGAAGAAGAGGTCGCCAACTGAGGCGGCGTCCTAGGGGGAAGCATGGCTCTGCTCAGCGGCATTGCTGGCGCGATTGGCGGGCTGATTGTCGGTGTGCTGGCGGGCGATACGGCCATCATGATGAGCGGCGCTGCTGGTGGATTTGTTGGCGGCCTTTTTGCCTGGCGGAAGTATCGCCAACGCATCCGGCATTAAGGAACTCCGTTCACCCACGGAGAACACCGGATAACATTCCTATGATGAATGATAAGAACGGATCGGGCACCAGCGATTCTTATATGTCTAGAAACGTGCGAATGGCACGAACTGCATATTTAATATCAGGAGTGAGAACGTTCCTCAGCTACTCTCGGTAGTCCTACTGAGAACGTCCGCTAAGCCTTGGTTGAGACTTCCTTAAATCGAAAACAGGCCGCTCGAAATTCCAAAGCAGGCCACTGTGGATGGAAGCTGGCCGGTGCCAATCAGTCAAAAAGAACATATTGCGAACATAGAACAAACGTGGTACGAGATTCCCATCAACAACGCATTCCGCCTGATCGCATCCGCCCGTTTGTCCCGCTAGCGAATCCCCGCCATAAGGAGCACATCCCAAATGTCCGCCACTGCACTGCGTATCGTCGAAGGATCCTCCATGGACAAGTCCAAGGCCCTCTCAGCCGCGCTCTCCCAGATCGAGCGTCAGTTCGGCAAGGGCTCGGTGATGAAGCTCGGCAAGAACGACCGTTCGATGGATGTCGAGACGGTGTCGTCGGGATCGCTCGGGCTCGATATCGCGCTCGGCGTCGGTGGCCTGCCGAAGGGGCGCATCGTCGAGATCTACGGGCCGGAATCGTCGGGCAAGACCACGCTGGCGCTGCACACGGTGGCGGAGGGCCAGAAGAAGGGCGGCATCTGCGCCTTCATCGACGCCGAACACGCGCTCGATCCGGTCTATGCCCGCAAACTCGGCGTCAACATCGACGAGCTCCTGATCTCGCAGCCGGACACCGGCGAGCAGGCGCTGGAAATCTGCGACACGCTGGTGCGCTCGGGTGCGGTGGATGTGCTGGTGATCGACTCGGTCGCGGCGCTGGTGCCGAAGGCCGAGCTCGAGGGTGAAATGGGCGACGCGCTGCCGGGCCTGCAGGCCCGCCTGATGAGCCAGGCGCTGCGCAAGCTCACCGCCTCGATCAACAAGTCGAACACCATGGTGATCTTCATCAACCAGATCCGCATGAAGATCGGCGTGATGTACGGCTCGCCGGAAACCACCACCGGCGGCAACGCGCTGAAGTTCTATGCCTCGGTCCGCCTCGACATCCGCCGCATCGGCGCGATCAAGGAGCGTGACGAGGTGGTCGGCAACACCACCCGCGTCAAGGTGGTGAAGAACAAGCTGGCGCCGCCCTTCAAGCAGGTCGAGTTCGACATCATGTATGGCGAGGGCATCTCCAAGATTGGCGAGATCCTCGACCTCGGCGTCAAGGCCGGCATCGTCGAGAAGTCGGGTGCCTGGTTCTCCTATGACAGCCAGCGACTCGGTCAGGGACGCGAGAATTCGAAGGCGTTCCTGCGCGCCAACCCCGACATCACCACCAAGATCGAAGCCTCGATCCGGCAGAACTCCGGCCTGATCTCCGAGCAGATCCTCGCCGGCACGCCCGAGCGCGACGCCGACGGCGAGGAGCCGACGGAGGAGTAGAGCTCACCATTTCGCTGCAGGCGGGCGCTGAGGACGTTGAGTTGCCGACGTCTTCGGCGCCCGTTTTGTTTTGTCGCCGAGTGTTCAGTGAGTTGAAGCGATGAAGCGTCTGATCTTGAGCGATCCATCCGGGCTTGACCTGAGACGCGCAGGTTTCGCTGATGCGGTGCTTCCGCTTTCATTTCGCTTCGTCTGGGGGGCGCTGCCCACGCCACGAGATCTGGCGGCCTATCTCGGCGTCCGAGCGGGCCAAAAGCCTGGGGATCATTGGTCGGATTGGATTTACCCGTCCGGGACGCGCGAGACCTGGAAGGACGTCGCGTTCAACGATTATTGCCAGTCGTTCGACATCATCGAATTGTGGTTTGACCCTGATCCAAACGATCAGCTGCAGTTGATCTGGGTGCTCGACCAGTTTCGTGCTCAGCCCGACACGTTGGCAAAGCTGAAATTGCGTCTCGTCGGCTTCAATCTGCGAACGGTTGACCCAGCATGGCGCGGTTGGAACGAGGTGCCGCTGGCCAATGTCCGACCTGCGGATATCGAGACGGCGAGCATGTGCTGGCAAGCGTACCGGGCAACCACTCCGGAGGCGTGCTTCGATGTGGTGCACCGCGATCTGAGTGCGTTTCCGTTGCTGAGGCCGGCGCTGCTTGACCTGCTCCGCGAGCTGCCATGGAGTGGATCGGGGCTTGGTGCGACCGAGATGCGACTGCTCGAGCTGGTCGCTGCGGGATTCGTGTCGACGAATGCGTTGTTCTACCTTCGCGGCTTTCGCCAGTGCGGCGTCTTCGACGAGATGGAAATCGGCCCGCTGCTCGAAGCGCTTGCGCATGGACCGCGGCCGGCGATCGCCGAGCTCGATGATGGCTTGCGCTCGATCGACCCGGGGAATGCGCGAGTGCGCCTGGAGGCCTTTCAGCGAAGCCGGTTGTGGGCGACGGAGTTCGGCAACGCGGTGCTCGGCCACAAGGCAGATTTCACCGATCACAATCCGATCGATCGCTGGTGGGGCGGCACGCATCTCACCAACGACAATCTCTGGCGCTGGAATCCCGCGCTGAGCAAAATGTAGACTGCGGAGCTTGAGGGCCATGACACATCTGATCCTGGCGACGAGCGATCTTGCGGGCACCATGCTCAGACGGAGAGGGCAGGCTGATATCGCCATTGGATTCAGGCCGCGCTTCGTTTGTGGAGCGCTGCCGTCTCGCGCCGAGCTTGCGAGCTTGTTGGAGCGACGCTCCGCCGAACATCATGACTTCGGCACGCACTGGCTCGACGTCGCAAGCCGGAAACACCTCGCTCCGGTGGGCGATCATTCTCTCAGTCTGCTCGAATTCTGCGATCGCTGCAGCAGCATCGAACTCTGGGCCGATCCCCGTCCGAACGACCAGCTAGTCCTGATCTGGCTGCTCGACTTTCTGCGTCCTCACCGGCGTATCCTGTCGAAGCTCGTGGTGGTTCAGACGGATGTCGAGATCGCCGCCGCTCACGGAGGTGCGGGCGTGGCGCAATGGCGATTGCCGAAACTCACGGTGACGGATCAGCGTCTGGAACTGGCCAGCCGCGCCTGGAGCGCCTATCAGGCATCCACACCGCAGCCCTGCTTCGACCTCCTGGCGGAAGACCTGTCGGTCATACCGCAGCTCCGCGCGGCACTCATCGCACTTTTCGAGGAGCTTCCCGATCGGGAATCCGGCCTTGGCGCGACTGAAATGCGGATGCTGGAGATCGTCGCTGAAGGCGAGACCAAGCCGGGGCCCATTACTAGCGATCTCTACAGGGAGCGCGGCGTGTTCGATTTTCAGGAAGCAGACCTGATTCTGGATGGGCTCGCATATTGTCGATCGCCTGTCCTTGCTGGGTTTCCTGCAGAGCGCGTCGTGGTGGACAGTTCGAAGGCGCATCAAGAGCGCGGTTTCAGTCGGTTGTCGGTCACTGATTTTGGCCAGGAGGTGCTGGATGGTGAACTCGACTTCAGCCAGTACAACCCGATCCATCGCTGGTGGGGTGGCACGGAGTTGACCAACGACCGGCTGTGGCGCTGGGACGCGCTGGGCCGCACCCTGGTTGCCCCATGAGCTTGATCTGCGCGACGCCAGTCATGCTTATCCCTACGTCAGCGCCTTCTCCCGGCTCGCGATCAGCGCCCGCAGGTCCTCCGTCACCGCGACCGATTGATGGGTTGTCTGGTCGGTCGCGACCCAGACTGTCTCTTATACACATCTAGATGTGTATAAGAGACAGGTTTCAGTCGGTTGTCGGTCACTGATTTTGGCCAGGAGGTGCTGGATGGTGAACTCGACTTCAGCCAGTACAACCCGATCCATCGCTGGTGGGGTGGCACGGAGTTGACCAACGACCGGCTGTGGCGCTGGGACGCGCTGGGCCGCACCCTGGTTGCCCCATGAGCTTGATCTGCGCGACGCCAGTCATGCTTATCCCTACGTCAGCGCCTTCTCCCGGCTCGCGATCAGCGCCCGCAGGTCCTCCGTCACCGCGACCGATTGATGGGTTGTCTGGTCGGTCGCGACCCAGATGATCTCGCCGGTGGCGCGCAGGTCGTCGGAGCCCTTGGCGAAGATCGCAAGCGTCAGGTTGATCGAGGAGCGGCCGATCCGTGCCACGCGGACGCAGACCTCGATGTCCTCGTCGAATCGGATCGGCGCCTTGTACTCGACCACCGACTTCACGGTGTGGAAGTCGATGCCGGTCCGCGCCACCTCGCCGAGATAGTCGTAGCCGAGCGCGCGGAAGTATTCCGTGATCGCGGTGTCGAAATAGGTCAAATAGTGGGCGTTGAACACCACGGCCTGCGCGTCGACCTCGGAATAGCGGACGCGAAAGGGGAAGTGAAACCAGAATTCCTCGCGCATGTTTCCTCCTGTCGCGGCGCTGGTCGTTCCCGCGCATTCAGCGGTAACCGAATCGCAGCACCGTTGGCTCCAACTATCCTACCGACTGGATCTAGTGCCGGTGGATGACCAGTCGCCCCAATCCTTACTGTGCATGGGGTTGTTTTCGACGTTT
>BFBZ01000019.1_pt15 | contig 46339 bp, 38 predicted proteins | sample 1888401 | NCBI WGS metagenome assembly BFBZ01 (sample SAMD00112614, study PRJDB3348) | symbiont metagenome | host: Chara braunii | reverse complement strand
CATTGAAACAGGTAACGAAAGCGCTCGACGCCTGGCGCCGGCAGCTCTCGCAGTGGCAATGGATCACATCAAACATTGGACCCGTGAATTCATAGCGGACGTCGCCGCACATGCACCGGCCTAGCGTTGCCAGTGTGCCTTCGGTGTTTGGCGCGTCGGCTTTGGAATGTTCAGAATTCATAACTAGCCTCCTTGGTTGACCTCCCTGGGTAAACGCCCCCTGAGAATAAGCGCAGCAGCTGGCACTTTAGGAGGAACAGACATGAGATGTTACGGCGAAGGCCGAAGCGTCCGCCTCAAATAAGGTCTAATATACCCATTCGTCGACAGGGTTGAGGCAATGGCGACCAACGCGATGTTTGCGGAAATTGCGGCCCTAGCCGGCGATCCCGCTCGGGCGAGCATGCTTCATGCTTTGATGGACGGTCGCGCCCTTACGACGACAATGTTGTCGAGAGTCGCAGGCGTCTCGCCGCAGACGGCGAGTGGTCATCTGAGCCGGTTGTCTGCCGCCGGCCTGCTGAGCGTCGAGAGGCAGGGACGCTTTCGCTATCATCGACTTGCCAGCGCGTCGGTGGCGCGGATGCTTGAAGCCATGATGCAGGTAGCTTCGGAACTACAGCCGGATCGTGCTCGACTTTCTGTCGAGCGAAGTGACGCGGAACTAAGGAAAGCGCGCACATGCTTCGACCACTTTGCGGGCCGCCTTGGCGTAGCCCTGGCCGACTCGTTGGTCGCGCAAGGTTTCGTGGAACTTACCGGCGAGGCAGGGATGGTCACGGAGGCTGGCCTTAGGTTCCTCGATGCTGCCGGGCTCGATACCGGACCGCTGCTGTCGCGACGAACCAGGCGGCTGGGCGGCTTGCTATGCCGTCAGTGCTTCGACTGGAGCGAGCGTCGATCACATCTTGGCGGTGCGGTAGGGGCGCTGATCTGTGTCCACAGCATGAACAATGACTGGACAAGGCGGTTGGACGGGACGAGGGCCGTCCTCATAACTCCCAAGGGCAGGAGAGTCTTCCGCGAAGCCTTCGGGCTCAAGATCGAATAACCGGCGACGCGTCCACGCATCACCAGCCTGTCTCTGGAACTATCTTTGGCGAATAGCCTCCGACGAACCGGCCCGGACCCGCCGGACAAATCAACAGCATCTTGCCGCTCGGGTACTGCCAACAGCCATGCTTCGCCGCTACGATAGGCCATGGCGCTTTTCGAACTCACCCTCATCCTGCTGCTGATCGCCGTCGCGCTGACGGCGCTGTCGCGCTGGCTGGAGGTTCCTTATCCCTCGCTGCTGGCGCTGGCCGGAGCCGGCATCGCCTTCCTGCCCGGCGCGCCGACGATCGAGATCGATCCGGAACTGGCGCTGGCGCTGTTCATCGCGCCGGTGCTGCTCGATGCCGCCTATGACACATCGCTGCGCGACCTGAAGCGCTACCGTCTGTCACTGGCGTTGCTGGCACTTGGCGCTGTGGTCTTCACCGCCGCGGTCGTCGCCTTCGTCGGCTGGAAGATGGCCGGCCTGCCGATCGCCGCGGCGATCGCGCTCGGCGCCATCGTCGCCCCGCCGGACGCCGTGGCGGCAAGCGCCGTGCTCAGTCAGTTCAAGGTGTCGCACCGTATCACCGCCATCCTGCAGGGCGAGAGCCTGCTCAACGATGCCACGGCCCTCCTGATCTACCGGATATCGGTTGCGGCCGCCGTCGGCACGCTTGTGCTGAGGGACGCGGTGCCCGTGATCCTCCTGTCGACGGTCGGCAGCGTTGCGGCCGGCTATCTGTTCGGCCGTTTCTCCATGGTTACGCTGGCGCGGATCGAGGATGCGGCAAGCAGCACGGTGGTGCAGTTTGCCGGCACCTTCGCCGTCTGGATCATCGCCGACAAGATCGGGCTCTCCGCCATCATCACGGTCGTCGTCTATGCCATCACCATCGCGCGTCGGGCGCCACGGAACATGTCGGCGAGACGACGCGTCACCTCCTATTCGGTCTGGGAGACGGCGGTGTTCGTGCTCAACGTGCTGGCCTTCGTGCTGATGGGCCTGCAGGCCCGGTCGATCGTCGGCCGGCTCTCCGGCGACGGACAAGGCGCCGCATTTCTCTTCGCGGCGACGGTGCTGGTCGTCGTTATCGTCGCGCGCCTCGCCTGGGTCCTGGGCTACGTTACGGTCATGCGCCGGGTCGCCAGCTTCGGCAGTGAAGAGCAAAGGCGGGAAGCACCTACGTTTCGCGGCGCCGCGCTTGTCGGCTGGTGCGGAATGCGCGGGCTCGTGACGCTGGTCGCGGCCGTTGCGCTACCGGTCGGCTTTCCTGGCCGCGATCCAATCGTGCTTGCCGCCTTCGCGGTCGTTCTCGGCACGCTGGTGCTGCAAGGCATCAGCCTGAAGCCGCTGCTGCGGGTGCTTAACTTTGAACGCGATACGACGATAGACCGCGAAGTAGCCCATGCACGTGTCGCCGTCATGCAGGCGGCCCTCGACGTACTCAGCCGAAAGACGTCGGCCGCGGCTGCCGTTGTGCGCGAACAGTATGAGGCGCAACGCAAGGTCGCCGAGAACCCGGATAACGCTCAGGCGGCGACCGAATACGACCGGTTACGGCTCTATGCAATCCAGCGCCAGCGCGACACGCTGGAGGAACTGCGCCGTAACGGCACGATTGGCGACGAGGCCTACCACCGTATCGAGGAAGAAATCGACTGGGCGGAACTGGCGGCGTCGCCCGCCGGAAGCTTCCAACCGCTTACCACCTACTAGAGGAGGAGGCGGTCCGGCGGTGCTGGAGCAATTCCAAGAAAAATGTGAAGCGGTTTTCCGTCCGGAATTGCGTCAAACAAGGAGATAGAGCGGGTTCGTCGTTTCCGTGAAACGACGAGCCTGATCGAACTGGACCACTCCACATGCCGCCACGGTCCATTGCAACGCCATCGGTGAGGCGCTACTGCCGTCACCGGAATTGAGCCGGTTAATCAATGAAGCTGATCAGCTACAATATCCAGTACGGTTACGGCAGCGATGGGCGCTACGATCTCGCGCGCGCGGCCAGGCTGGTCGACGGCGCCGACATCATTGCCCTGCAGGAGATCGAGCGGCATTGGCAGCGCACCAATGGCGACGATCAGCCGGAGATCCTGTCCAGCCTGCTGCCTGGTTATCACTGGGTCTACGGCCCGGCTTTCGACATGGACGCCAGCGAGAGACGGGATGGCCGCATCGTCAACCGCAGGCGGCAGTTCGGCACGATGGTGCTGTCGAAGCTGCCGATCGTCTGGTCGCGCCTGCACGCGCTGCCGATGCGGCGCACGCTGAGGCCGCTCAACACCCGCAACGCCGCGCTCGAATGCATGATCCGCACGCCCGCCGGACCGGTGCGCCTGTTCTCGCTGCACCTTGCCCACATCGCGGCGGAGGAGCGGCTGGAGCAGATCGACTATCTGCTTGCCGAGCATCGCCGGGCGCCGTGCGACGGCGGTCCGTGGAGCGGCGCCGATGACGAGCCGCAGCGCAACTGGAGCAACGGCCAGCCGGAACCGGAAAGCCCGCCGGCGGCGATCTGGCTCGGCGATTTCAACATGGAGCCGGGCAGCGTCGAATACCGGCGCATCGTCGGCAACACGCCCTACCATCGCGGCGCTGCCTATATCGACGGTTTCGTCGATGCCGCCGCCGTGGCTGGCGAGCCCGTGGCGGACTTCCATACCCATGAAAAGACAATTGACGGGAAGCCGGCAAAACGCCGTCTCGATCATTGCTTCGTGGGCGGCATGTTCGCCGGGCGCGTGCGCTCGGTCAGCGCAGATATCGGCGAGGTGGCTTCCGACCATTTTCCGCTGAGGGTCGATATCGACCTGGAAACACCCGGCCTCTTCTCCGGCTTCGCGGGCAGGTGAGCCGGGCATGACGCTGTTCGTGTTCCTCGCAGTGCTTGCGGCGGCTGCCATGCACGCGATCTGGAACGCGCTGGTCAAGGTGCATCTCGACCGCTTCCTGTCGATCACCTTGATGACGGCCGGCATGGGGTTTGCGGCATTGTTGGCGCTTCCCTTCGTCGAAGTGCCGAAGGCCGAAATATGGCCCTACATCGTCGCGTCGGTCATCTTCCACATGGGCTACCGGACGTTCCTGGTCGGCGCCTACAAGGCTGGCGATTTCGCGCAGACCTATCCGCTGGCGCGCGGCACCGCGCCGCTGCTGTCGGCGCTCGGTGCGATCGTCATGGTTGGCGAAGTGCCGGCGCCGCTCGCCATCGTCGGCATCCTGCTGTTATCGGCGGGCACGCTGATCATGTCGTTTCGCGGCGGCGCGCAGCTGGAAAAGCTCAATTTTCGGGCGGTCGGCTTCGCATTCGGCACATCGATCTTCATCGCCAGCTACACGCTCTCCGACGGCAGCGGCGCGCGGCTGGCGGCAACCGCCTCGAGCTACGCGGCGTGGCTGTTCGTCTGCGATGCGCTTTGGGCGCTGGTGCTGTGCGTCGCCTTCCGTGGGCCGCAGTCGCTGCCAGTGCTGGCGCGCGACTGGAAGGCAGGGCTGTTCACCGGCGTGCTCAGCGGCGCCGCCTACTGGATCGTGATGTGGGCGATGACCAAGGCGCCGATCGCCTCGGTCGCATCGCTGCGCGAAACCTCTATCCTGTTTGCCATGCTGATCTCGGTCATGGCGCTCGGCGAGAAGATGACGGCCTGGCGCGCCACCGCGGCACTCGGCATCGTCGCCGGCGTCGCGGCATTGCGGCTGGGTTAGCTCAATCAGCTGAGCACGGTCATCACCTGACCGCGTTTCTCCGGACTGAAGCGGATGACGACGATGATGCAGACGGCGACCACACCGGCGAAGAGCGCAAGCGCGTAGGCATAGCTGCCTCCCGGAGCCTCGGCGATGTTGGCCTGGTACGGGCCGCCGTAGGACGCTGCCAGGTTGCCGGCCTGGTAGATGAAGCCCGGCAAGGTCGCCCGCACCGACCCGGGCGACAGCTCGTTGAGGTGCACCGGGATGACGCCCCAGGCGCCTTGCACCGCGATCTGCATGACGAAGGCGCCGAGCGCCAGCATGAATGGCGTGGTGGAGTAGGCCCAGAGCGGAATCGCGGGCAGGGCGATTATGCAGGCGAGCGTGATGGCGTTGACGCGGCCGATCTTCTCGGACAGCGCCCCGAACGCCAGGCCGCCGGCAATGGCGCCGAGGTTGGCGACGATGGTGATCCAGCTCACCGTGTGGGGATCGAAGCCATGCTGCTTCTTCAGGAAGGTCGGGTAGAGATCCTGCGTGCCATGGCTGAAGAAATTGAAGAACATCATCAGCACGACGGCATAGAGCGCGATGCCCCAGTGCCTCTGCAGCGTTTCCAGCAGGCCCGGCTTGGTTGTCTTCTGCCCTTCGACGAATGCTGGCGATTCCGGCACATGCGAGCGGATGAAAAGCACGACCAGCGCCGGCAGGAAGCTGAGCAGGAACATGGCGCGCCAGCCGATGGCGAAATCRCCGATCTTCTGCCCATAGAGCARCCCGTAGACCACCGCCGCCAGCAGGTAGCCCGCCGGATAGCCGCATTGCAGGAGCCCCGARACCRTGCCGCGGGCGCTSGGTGGAATGGACTCCATGGCGAGCGAGCTGCCCAACCCCCATTCRCCGCCCATGGCGATGCCGAAGAGAGCGCGCAACGCCAGGAATATGCCGAGATTGGGCGAGAAGGCGGCGAGCGCGCCGATCACYGAATAGCTGACGATGTTGAGCATCAGCATGGGYTTRCGCCCRTATYTGTCGGCAAGCATGCCGAAGAAGAACGCGCCGATGAAGCGCGTCGCAAGCGTCAGGAACAGTGCTTTGGASACTGCCGGGACRTCAGTCTGGAATTCAGCGGCAATATCGGTGAGCAGGAATGTCAGCAGGAAGAAATCAAAAGCGTCKAGCGTCCASCCCAGGAAGGATGCGAGAACGGTCTTCTTCTGTTCGGCGGTGAGGTTCAAGGCGTTCCTCCTTTGCGCCCCCTAAAAGAACGATATGTTCCGTGGCGCGCAAAAGAGAACGGGTCATTTGCCGGTTTTTGAAATCCGGCGGTCACATTTCCGTAAACTCGAGGTCGATGACCATCAGCCCGTCCGTTCCGCCGGCGAGTGCCGCGACCAGCCGGGCGCCGGCGCGCTGATGCGCTTCATGCACGAGATAGGCGTCGCGGGCGGCGGCATCGCGGAAGTCGATGGTGAAACCATGGGTGAAGCCGCGGGCGAATGGCTCGGGGCTGACATTGGCGCTGAAATGAACCTTGCCCATGCCGTCGATGACGGAACGCAGCGCTTCGAGATCTGTGTGGATCGCCGCGCGTTCGCCTGCGGCAACATCGTCGCGGAAGCGGACAAAGACGCAGTGCCTGATCATCGTGCGTACCTCAAGCCGCCTTGTTGCCCTTGAACACGGCCGGCGGCAACGGCTCGCGGCCGAGGATCAGGTCGGCGCCCTTTTCGCCGACCATGATCGTCGGCGCATTGGTGTTGGAAGAAGGGACACGCGGCATCACCGAGGCATCGCAGACCCGCAGCCCCTCTATGCCGCGCAGTTTCAAATCAGGCGTCACCACCGCCATCGCGTCATGGCCCATCCGGCAGGTGCCGACCGGGTGATGGTCGGTCTTGGAGGTGCGGCAGGCATAGTCGAAGAAGTCGTCGTCGCTTTGCAGGGCAGGGCCGGGCAGCACCTCGCGCAGGACGTAGGGCTGAAGCGCCTTCTGCCGCATGATCTCGCGCGCCAGCCGCAGCCCCTTGATCGACATCTCGCGGTCATGGGGATCGGACCAGTAGTTCGGATCGATCAGCGGATGGTCGGCGGGATCGGCGCTCTTCAGCCGCACCGTGCCGCGCGAGCGCGGTCGCAGGAAAGCCGAGTTCAGCGTCACGCCGGGGTTGTTCAGCTTCTCGACGCCGGCCTCGATGCCGGAGCCGAGGCCGAGATGGAACTGGATGTCGGGCGAGGCGGCCGTCGGATCGGCGTACCAGAAGCCGCCGGTCTCGAACAGGCTGGAGGCGACGGGTCCGTTCTTGAAAAGGACGTACTGCAGGCCGGCCCACAACGTGCGATGCAGCTTGGCGTAGTTGTCGTAGGTGTAGTCGCCGGTGCATTCGGCGATCACGAACAGGTCGAGATGGTCCTGCATGTTGGAGCCGACGCCGGGCAGATCGTGGACCGGCGTGACGCCGACCGACTTCAGGTGATCCGCCGGGCCGATGCCCGACTGCATCAGAAGCTTCGGCGAGCCGATGGCGCCCGAGGAGACGATCACCTCGCGCTCGACGCGCAGGATCGTCTTTTCGCCCCCCGGCCTGTCGACGATCTCGACGCCGATGGCGCGGCCCTTCTCGACGACGACGCGGGTAACCAGCACGTCGGTCCTGACCGTCAGGTTCTTTCGCGCGCGGATCGGCTTCAGATAGGCTACCGAAGCGGACGAGCGTCGCGCATTCTTCTGGGTGAGCTGGTAATAGCCGACGCCTTCCTGGCTGGCGCCGTTGAAGTCGGGATTGAAGGGAATGCCCATCTCCTGGCCGGCGCGGAAATAGGCCTCGCAGATCGGCAGCGGTGAGATCGGGTTGGAGACGCCGAGCGGGCCCTGGTCGCCATGATAGTCGTTGGCGAAGCGCTGGTTGTTTTCGGCGCGCTTGAAATAGGGCAGCACGTCGCGATAGCCCCAGCCGGTGAGGCCCTCTTCCTTCTCCCAGGCGTCATAGTCGCGGGCGTTGCCGCGGGTGTAGATCTGCGCGTTGATCGACGAACCGCCACCGACCACCTTGGCCTGCGTGTACCAGAAGACGCGGTCCTTCATGTTCTTCTGCGGCACGGTCGACCAGCCCCAGGAGGCGATGCCCTTGGTCATCTTGGCGAAGCCCGCCGGCATGTGGATCAGCGGATGCCAATCCTTGCCGCCGGCCTCCAGGAGCAGGACCGAATTCGACGGATCCTCGCTCAGCCGGTTGGCCAGGACGCAACCGGCCGGACCGGCGCCAACAATGATATAGTCAGCCATTGTTCCACTCACTCACAAGCGAGGCACGGAGAGCGCGCCGTCGACATCGATGACAGATCCGGTCGAAAAGCCGAACTTGCCGGAGGCAAGCGCCGCCACCACGGCGCCGATATCGGTGGCCTCGCCCCAGCGTTTTGCCGGCACCAGGCCGCCTTCGATCAGCGCGTCATATTTGGCGGAAACGCCCGCCGTCATGTCGGTGCGGATGATGCCCGGCCGCACCTCGAACACACCGATGCCTTCGGCGGCGAGCCGCAGCGCCAGGTTCTTCACCCACATGGAAAGGCCGGCCTTGGAGATGCAGTAGTCGGCGCGCTCCGGCGAGGCCATGGCAGCRCTGACCGAGGTGATGGTGATGATAGACCGAGCCGCGCTTGAAGGCGTCGAAAGCATGGCCTTGGCAACGGCCTGGCTGAGGAAGACAGTGCCGCGCAGATTGATGCCGAGCGCGCGGTCGAAATTCTCGGGCTTCAGCTCCAGCAGGTCGCTGCGCACCACGGCGCCGACACCGGCATTGTTGACCAGGCAATCGATGCGGCCGAAGGCGCGTATGGCGGCAGCAACAAGCGTTGTGTGATCGGCGAGGTTGGAAATATCACAGCGATGGTGGGCGAATGCTGCGCCCCGCCTGGTGATGTTTTGTATGAGCTGTTTCGTCGGATCTTCGGCCAGGTCGGCGACCAGGATATCAAAGCCGGCGTCGGCTAGGGCCTCGGCGCAGGCGAGCCCGATGCCGCGCGCGCCGCCGGTGACGATGGCTGCGGGGCGGCTCATGCGGCAAGCTCCGTCTTGCGGATGTGGTCGGCGACGCGCAGCGCCTGGGCCGCTATCGACAGCGCCGGGTTGACCGCGGCCGAGGTCGGCAGGAAGCCGGCGTCGACGACGAACAGGTTCTTGTGATCGAAAGCGCGGCAGAACGGATCGAGGGGTGCTGCCGCCGGATCGTTGCCCATGCGCACGGTGCCGCACTGGTGCGAAGGCGTGCGCTTGTCGAAGGGACGCGACAAGACGATGGGATAGCCGCAGGCGCGGAAATTCTCGCGCATCACCTTGGTCAGGCATTCCAGCGACTGCATATTGGAGCGCCGCCATTGCATGACGATCTCCTTGCCGTCGACCATGATGCGGCTTTCGGGATCTGGCAGGTCCTCGCACATCAGATACCAGTCGACGGCGTGGCCGGCCATGAAATCGAGCGCGAATTTCGGCATCAGCTTCACATTGGCCCTCAGCATGTTGCCGTCGATCTTGCCGAGCAACTGGACATTGCCGAGCGGCCTGCCGCCCTTGCCGTCCGACAGATAATAGTCGTTGAGCATCAGCGTCTTCTGGTAGACGGCGCCGTTGCGGCGGCGCGGATCGATCGCGAGCATGGCGCTCGAATTGTGGTTCATGAAATTGCGGCCGACCTGGTCGGAGCTGTTGGCGAGGCCCTTTCCGTTAGCCGATGGCGAGCGCAGCAGGATGGCGGCCGAGTTGATCGCGCCGGCCGAGAGGATGACCAGCTTCGGCGAGAGCTTCTTCCGCGAGCCGTTCTGGGTGTAGTGGATGGTGGCGATCGACCCGCCGTCCGGCGCCGTTTCGAGCCAGTCGACCTGGGCGCCCGTCTCAAGCCGGACGTTCCGGTCCTTGAGCGCTTCGGTCAGCGGTCCGGTCTGTGCGTCGATCTTGCCCTGGCCGGTGTTCGGGAAAGCGTCCCAACCCGTCTTGCCGTCCTTCAGCCAGGCTTCGATGTCGACGCCGAGCGGCAGCGACGCCGGATGCAGGCCGAGTCTCTTCAGCTCGGCGCGGGCACGCGCGATCGGCGGCTCGTCGGGCACCGGCGTGAAGGCATAGGGAAGCGAGTGGAACGGCTCCGTCGGATCCTCGCCGAGGGTGCCGCGCACGCGGAAAAGCTGCTCGGCCTTCGAGTACCAGGGCTCGAACTCGTCGTAGGAAAACGGCCAAGCCGGGGACACGCCGCCGAAATGCTCGAGCTCGGAGAAATCCTCCTTGCGGTAGCGGATCAGCACCGCTCCGAAGAATTTCGAGTTGCCGCCGACATAATAGTAGTTGCCGGGGTTGAAAGCCGGGCCGCCGGCCTCGCGCCACATCTCCTTCGGCCGGTAATGCCCGTCGACGAAGATCGATCGTGTCGAGCGCGCATGCGGCGTCGCGGGCAGCGGCTCGCCGCGCTCCAGGATCAGGATCGAGGCGCCGCTACCGGCCAAGCCGGAGGCGATCGTGGCGCCGCCGATGCCGGAGCCGATGATGACGATATCCGGATTTGTCATAGCCTAAAGCGCGTCGTATTTGAGCTGACAGGTACGACGCGCCTTAGCTCTTTGTTTTGATGCATGTCGTTACCCCAAAACCGGATCCACTTTTGGGCGACATGCATTAGAGAATGCGCTTCTCGGTCGCCGGATCGAAGAACACCGCCTTGGAGAGATTGAAGGCGAGCGGGGTGCTGGTACCCGGCTGGATCTTGGCATCGGCCCGCAGCCGCGCCACGACGCCCTTGCCGCCGAGATTGGTGACGGCGAAGGTGTCGGAGCCGGCCGGCTCGACCACCTCGATGTGGCAGTCGGCCGTGGCGATGATGGCGCCGTTGCGCTCGGCGCCTTCGGGATCCGTCAGCGCTTCAGGCCGGACGCCGAAGATGACCGGCTTGCCCTGGAAGGCCGAGAGGCCGGCAGGCGCGCCGGGCAGCGCCAGCGAGATCGGCTGGCGCGCCTCGCGGTCGAGCACCACCGAGAGCCCGCTGCCGTTGCCGTCGATCTTGGCCGGGATCAGGTTCATCGCCGGCGAGCCCATGAAGTCGGCCACGAAGACGTTGGTCGGGTTGTTGTAGATCTCGGCCGGCGTGCCGAACTGCTGCACCTCGCCGTCGCGCATCACGGCGATCTTGGTCGCGAGCGTCATCGCCTCGATCTGGTCGTGCGTGACATAGACGATCGTCGTGCCGGTCGTGGCATGCAGGCGCTTGATCTCGATGCGCATGTCGACGCGCAGCTTGGCGTCGAGGTTGGACAGCGGCTCGTCGAACAGGAAGAGCTTTGGATCGCGCACCAGCGCGCGGCCCATGGCGACGCGCTGCCGCTGGCCGCCGGAGAGCTGGCTCGGCTTGCGCTGCAGCAGGTGGCCGATCTGCAGCACCTTGGCGACCTTGTCGATGGCCGCCTGGCGTTCGGCCGCCGGCACGCCGCGCATCTCCATGCCGAAGGCGATGTTTCCGGCAACCGTCATGTTCGGGTAGAGCGCGTAGCTCTGGAAGACCATGGCGATGTCGCGCTTCGAGGGGTGCAGGTCGTTGATCGCCCGGCCGTCGACGCGGATCTCGCCCTCGGTGATGTTCTCCAGCCCGGCGATGGTGTTGAGCAGCGTGGACTTGCCGCAGCCGGACGGGCCGACCAGCACGAGGAAGCCGCCTTTTTCGAGCTCGACATTGATGCCCTTCAGGATCTCGACATTCCCGAAGCGCTTCTTCAGCCCATCAATTTCCAGAAAAGCCATGGTCGTTCCTTAAGCCAAAAGAGGGTCAGCCCTTGACCGCGCCAGCCATCAGCCCGCGCACGAAATAGCGGCCGGCGACGACATAGACGATCAGGGTGGGAAGGGCGGCGATCATCGCCGCCGCCATGTTGACGTTGTACTCGACGACGCCGGTCGAGGTGTTGACGACATTGTTCAGCGCCACCGTCATCGGCATCACGTCGCCGGTGCCGGCGTAGGCCGAGGCGAACAGGAAGTCGTTCCAGATGTTGGTGAACTGGTAGATGACCGTCACGACGAAGATCGGCATCGAGTTCGGCARCATGATGCGGCGGAAGATCTGGAAGAAGGAGGCGCCGTCGACCTGCGCKGCCTTCACCAGTTCGGTCGGGAAGGCCTCGTAGTAGTTGCGGAAGAACAGCGTGGTGAAGCCCAGGCCRTAGACCACRTGSACGAAGACCAGRTTGACCGTCGAATTGCCGAGGCCGAAGTTGAACCCGGTCGCATTCTGCAGGTTGGCGCCGAAGCGGCCGATGCTGCCGAGGATCGTCGCCATCGGCAGCAGCACCGACTGGAACGGGATGAAGCAGGCGAACAGCATCAGCCCGAAGACCAGAGTATGGCCGCGGAAGCGCCATTTGGTCAGCACATAGCCGTTGAGCGCGCCCAGCAGCGTCGAGATCACAACCGCCGGAACCACCATCTTGATGGAGTTCCAGAAGTAGCCCTTGATGCCGGCGCAGGTGAGACCGACGCAGGTCTGGCCCCAGGCCTTGAACCAGGGCTCGATGGTCGGCGATTGCGGCAGCGACAGCATGTTGCCGTTCTGGATCTCGTCCATGGTCTTGAACGAGGTGACCAGCATGACGAAGAGCGGCATCAGGTAGAACAGCGCGAACAGCGCGAGCAGCCCATAGACGACGATGCGGTTGACCGTCCTGGCGCTGATGCCGCCGGAGGCCGGGCGGGCCGGTGAGGTTACGGCGCTCATCGCGGCTTCTCCCTGAGCTCGGAATAGAGGTAAGGCACGATGATCGCGGTCAGCGTCATCAGCATGATCACGGCGCTGGCCGAACCGACCGCCATCTCGTTGCGCTTGAAGGTGAACTCGTACATGAAGTTGGACGGCAGCCAGGCCGAACCGCCAGGCCCGCCGCTGGTCAGGGCCACGACAAGGTCGTAGGACTTGATGGCCAGATGCGCGAGCACGATGAAGGCCGACAGGAAGACAGGCCGCAGCAGCGGTATGACGATGCGGCGATAGAGCTGGAAGGTCGTGGCGCCGTCGATCTGCGCCGCCTTCATGATCTCGCTGTCGATGCCGCGCAAGCCGGCCAGGAACATCGCCATGATGAAGCCGGAAGCCTGCCACACACCGGCTATCACCACCGTGTAGATGACGAAATCCTTGTTCTTGATCCAGTCGAAATGGAAGCTCGTCCAGCCCCATTGGTGCAGCGTCTGCTCGAGGCCGAGGCCGGGATCGAGGAACCATTTCCAGGCGACGCCGGTGACGATGAAGGAGAGCGCCATCGGATAGAGGTAGATCGGCCGCAGCACGCCTTCGCCGCGGATCTTCTGGTCTAGCAGGATGGCCAGGAACAGGCCGAGCGCCAGGCAGATCAGGATGTAGAGGAAGCCGAAAATGCCCATGTTGGTGATCGAGGTGTACCAGCTCGACGGCGGATCGGTATCGAAGGTCCAGCCCCACAGGCGCTGATAGGCGCGCGGCCCGGTGATGGCATAGGACGGGAAGGTCTTGGAGTTGGTGAAGGACAGATAGATCGTCCACAGGATGAAGCCGTAGACGAAGACGAGCGTCGCCGCGAAGCTCGGCGCCAGTACGATCTTCGGCAACAGATCCTGCAGCCGCGAGCGGACCGTCGCGCCAGGGCGGGCGTCGTGCTCCGGTGTCAGCTTGATTTGGGTTTCGGCAACTGTGCTCATTGGCTCGTCCAGTACCGGTTGGTGGGGAACGACCGGCGTGCCGCGCACGCCAGGAAGCTATCCCGGATATTATTGCGATAGGAGGATCTCCCCCGCCGAAGCGGGGGAGACACCAAATTCAAGCGAAAGCCTTACTTGGCGTCGTCGATCGCCTTGACCAGCTCGGTCACGGCCTCGTCAGAGGTCTTGATCTGGCCATGGACGAACTTCGACACGACGTCCTTGTAAGCATTGGCGACCGCGGGCGGAGCGCCATAGCCCTGGGCGAGCGAGCCGAACAGCGTGCCGCCGTCATTGGCCTTCTTCAGGTCGGCGATGCCCTTCTTACCGCAGGCGTCGAAGTCGGTGTCAGGCACGTCGGTACGGGCCGGAACCGAGCCCTTCACGACGTTGAAGGCCGACTGGAAGCTCTTCGACAGGGTGGCGGTGGCAAGCGCCACCTGGGCGGCCTTGCGGTCGGCAGGAACGTTGAACATGCCGAACATGTCGGAGTTGTAGATCACGGTGCCGTCGGTGCCCGGGAAGCGATAGCACAGGAAGTCGGTGCCCGGGGTCTTCTTGGCGGCGTGGAACTCGCCCTTGGCCCAGTCGCCCATGACCTGAACCAGCGCATCGCCCTTGATGACCATGGCGGTGGCGAGGTTCCAGTCGCGGCCCGAGAAGTTCGGGTCGACATATTTGACGAGCTTGGCGAGGTTGTCGAACGACTTCTTCATCGTGTCGGACTTGAGCGACGCGTCATCGAGGTCGTTCATCGCCTTTTTGTAGAACTCCGGCCCGCCGGTCGACATCACGACGGAGTCGAACATGGTGGCTTCCTGCCAGTTCTGGCCGCCAAGCGCGAGCGGGATGACGCCCGCGGCCTTGGCCTTGTCGAGCAGGGCGATGAAATCGTCGAAGGTCTTCGGCTCGGTGCCGCCGATCTTGTCCATCACCGCCTTGTTGATCCACAGCCAGTTGACGGAGTGGACGTTGACCGGAGCGGCGACCCACTTGCCGTCATAGACGGAGAACTTCTGCAGGGCTTTCGGAACCGACTTGTCCCAGCCTTCCTTCTTGGCGGTCTCGGTCAGGTCGCCCATGACGCCGGCGGCGGCGTAGTCGAGCACGGTGTAGCCGAGCATCTGCGAAGCGGTCGGATAGTTGCCGGCCGCGACCATCGCCTTCAGCGCGGTCATGGCGGCGTCGCCGCCACCGCCGGCCACCGGCACGTCCTTCCAGGCAAAGCCTTCCTTGGCCAGATCCTGCTTCAGCACGTTCAGGGCGGCCGCTTCGCCACCCGACGTCCACCAATGCAGCATCTGCACTTCCTTGACGTCCGCGGCATGCGCCGAGAACGCAAAGCTCGTAGCAAGAGCCGTTCCGATAAGCAGTTTGCGCAACATGTACTACCTCCCTTGTTGCATTCACATAACCGGCGGATGTCCGCCGGGGTCTCCCAACTCAGCCGACCCACCACCCGGTGCGCTGGCCGCGATGAAACTGGATAGTCTTTTCCTCGGTATAGTCCTCGACGGCGCGTTTGCCGAGTTCGCGTCCGAGACCGGACTGCTTGTAGCCTCCGAAAGGCAGTTCGGGGTAACCTTCCATGAACGTGTTCACCCAAACGGTTCCCGAACGCACACCCCGCGCAACCGACATGCAAGTGTCGATGCTTGCGCTCCATACGCCCGCAGACAGACCATAGGGCGTGTTGTTGGCGATGTGCAATGCCTCTTCAATCGTTTCAAAAGTGATGACGGAGAGCACAGGCCCGAACACTTCCTCGCGGGCGATCGCCATCTCCTCGGTGACGTCGCGGACGATGGTCGGGTCGAGATACTGGCCGGCATTGGAGGCCAGTTGCCCGCCGCCGCTAAAGACGCTGCCGCCTTCGGTTTTCGCCGCCGCAACATAGCCGGCTACCTTTTCCATGTGCTCGGCCGAGATCATGGCGCCGACCTTGGTGCGGTCGTCAAGTGGATCGCCGACCCTGACCTTGGCGGCCAGCGCCTTGACCGTGCCGAGGAAGTCGTCGGCGATCGCCTTGTGAACGATCAGCCGGCTGCCGGCATTGCAGCATTCGCCGGCGTTGAAGAAGCCGCCGAACACCGCGGCATCCGCCGCCGCCTCGAGGTCGGCGTCGGGGAAGACGATCTGGCCGTTCTTGCCGCCGAGTTCCATCGACACCTTCTTCAGGGAATTCGCCGCGGCCGCCATCGTCATCTTGCCGACGCGGGTCGAGCCGGTGAAGGACACCATCTCGACCAGCGGATGGCTGACCAGCGGCGCGCCGACGTCGGCGCCGAAGCCGGCGAGGATGTTGACCACCCCGGCCGGCAGACCAGCCTCCATCAGGATGTCGCCCAGCACGAAGGTCGAGGCCGACGTCATTTCGCTTGGCTTCACCACCGCCGTGCAGCCGGCCGCGAGCGCGAAGGGCAGCTTCTGGCTGACGATCAGGAACGGGAAATTCCACGGCGTGATGATCGAGACGACGCCGATCGGCTCGCGCAGCACCACGCCCAGCATGGAATCGCCGAGATTGGCGTAGCTTTCGCCATGCAGCGTGCGGGCGAGCGATGCTGCATAGCGCCAGATGTCGACGGCGCCGCCGATCTCGCCGCGCGCCTGGGCTATCGGCTTGCCGGATTCCAGCGCGTCGAGCCGGGCGATCTGCTCCAGCCGGGTTTCGATCAGGTCGGCCGCCTTGAGCAGCACGGCGGCGCGCTCGGACGCCTTCATGCGCGGCCAGGGGCCGGTCTCGAAAGCCTTGTGCGCGGCCTGCATCGCGGCCTCGACCTCCGCGGCACCGGCCTGGGCATAACGCGACACGACGAAGCCGTGACCGGGGCTGGCGCGATCGATGATGCGGCCGTCGCGAGCATCGACATGCTTGCCGTCGATCAGCAACTTGTACGCCTTGGGCGCCGATGCAGCCTCGGACGGCATGGAAATGTTGAGGGGTGCGTTCATCGTATCTTCTCTAGGATCTCGAAAAGGCCGGCTTCTGCTTGGCCTTGAAAGCGCCGACACCAGCTTTGAGGTCTGCGGTCAGCGCAATGAAGCCGCTGGCGAGAGCCTCCGTGGCGGCGGCGTCCTCCTCGCCTTCGGCAATGCCGATCATCAGCTTGGCGGCCTCGGTTGCCAGCGGACCGCGCTCGGCGATCTTCTCGGCCCAAGCCTTGGCTTCGTCGAATGCCTTGCCGGTTTCCACGACGCGGTCGACGACGCCCAGGGTGAGGGCGTCAGCCGCGAGAAGGATCTCGCCGCCGAGCGCCATGCGTCGCACCGCCTGCGCGCCGAAGCGGCGCACGGCACGCTGCGTGCCGGACCAGCCGGGAACGACACCGATCGAGGTTTCGGGGAAGCCAAGCTTGATCTGCGCTTCCGCGACGCGGAAATCGCAGGCCGCGGCCAATTCCAGGCCTCCGCCCAGCGCATGGCCCGACAACACCGCGATGGTCGGCTGCCGCAGCCGCGCCAGCCGGTCGAAGACCCGGTGGCCGTAGCGGACCCATTGCACCTGGAAATCGGCAGCGCTCATCGCGCCCCAGGCCTCGACATCGCCGCCGGCGCAGAATCCCTTGCCTTCGCCACGGATCAGCACGACGCGGACGCCTTCCGCCGCCTCCGCCTCGTCGAGCGCCGCTTCGAGCGCGCGCAGCATCGGGATATCGAGCGCGTTGAACTTTTCCGGCCGCCGCAGCGTGACGACGCCGATGGCGCCGTCCTGCTCGAAGGTGACGAGGCGCTCAGCCATGCGCGCCTCCGAGCGCGGCGGCGCCGTTGAGCGACAGGCCGATCGGCCGATCCTGGTAAAGCGCAGCGGGCGTCACCTTGAGGTCGCTGGCAATGGCAAGCGGGATGTCGGCCTGCGCCAGCACGTCGCGCTCGAGGTCGACGCCGGGCGCCAGTTCGGTCACCATCAGGCCGTCCGGCGTCAGCTTCATCACGCAGCGCTCTGTGACATAGGTGATGTCCTGGCCTTGAGCGACCGCGCGCTTGCCGGAGAAGGAGATGTGCTCGACCTCCTCGACGATCTTCTTGACCTTGCCTTCCTGGTCGATGCGGATGGCGCCTTCGGCCAGCGAGAGTTTTGCGCCGGCGTTGAAGAAACCGGAAAAGACGATCTTCTTTGCCCGCGCGGTGATGTCGACGAAACCGCCGGCGCCGGCGGTGACGTGGGGACGCGCGGAAAGCTTCGAGACGTTGACCGAGCCATGGCGGTCGATCTGCAGGAAGGAGAGCAGCGAGGCGTCGAAGCCGCCGGCCTGGAAATAGATGAACTGGTGCGGCGAGGGCATGATCGCCTCGGCGTTCGAAGCGCAGCCGAATTTGAAGTCGAGCAGCGGCACGCCGCCGACCGCGCCCTGCTCGATCACCCAGGTGACCTTGCCGTGCTGGCCTTCCTCCAGAAGGATGCGCGGCACGTTGGCCGAGATGCCGAAGCCGATGTTGACGGCCATGCCGTCGCGCAGCTCCATGGCGACGCGCCGCGCGATCACCTTCTGGATGTTCATCTCCGGTGTGCGGAACGTCGACAGCGGCCGGAATATCTCGCCCGAGATCGCCGGATCGTAGGACGTCTGCGTGGTCTGCAGCTGGTCGGGCGCGACGACGATGTGGTCGACCAGGACGCCCGGCACGCGCACGTCATGCGGCTTCAGCGTGCCGTTCTCGACGACGCGCTTCACCTGCGCGATGACGATGCCGCCATTGTTGCGCGCCGCCAGAGCCTGTTCCAGCCCGCCGAGATAGGCACCCTCATGCTCGTAGGTCAGGTTGCCGCGTTCGTCGGCCGAAGTGGCGCGGATGATCGAGATGTTGGGGACGATGGCGCGGAAATAGAGCCATTCCTCGCCGTCGAACTGCTGGACAGAGACGATCGGCTCGCTGGCGGCAGCGTTCATGGCGCAGCCTTGGTGGCGCGGGTCGGCGAAGGTGTCGAGGCCGACCTTGGTCAGCACGCCCGGTCGCTTGGCAGCCGCCTCGCGGTGCATGTCGAACAGGATGCCGGAGGGAACGTTGTAGGCGGCGACCGAATTGTCGCCGATCATCTTCCAGATCTGCGGCGGCTCGGCGGAAGAGGGGCCGGACGGATAGGAGCCGCAGAGCGTGCGCTTCAACAGGCCGGGCTTGGCGAGATGATCGATGCCCTTGATGCCATACATGTCGCCTGCGGCGATCGGGTGCAGCGTGGTGATCGCCTTCGGATGGCCTTCCGTGTCGAAGCGCTCGCCGATCGCGGCAAGCACGGCGTCCGGACAGCCGAGGCCGCTCGACGACGACACGGAGACGACCATGCCGTCCTTGATCAGGCTGGCGGCATGGGCCGCGGAGACGAGCTTGCTCACGCGAGGCTCCCGAGTTGTGGGTCGATCATGACGGCCTTGCCGCTCTTGGAGGATTGCAGTGCGGCTTCGGCGCAGGCCAGCGACCAGACGCCGTCCTCGCCGGTGGCGGAGGGCCGGCCCTCGCCGCGGATCGCCGCGTGGAACTGACGCAGCGAGCGGGCATAGAGATCCTCGCGGTCGTAGCTCAGCTCTTCCTCGCCGCTTGCGGTTCGCAGCAGCACGGAGCCGACCGGCTTCTGCGTCATCACATTGGTGGCGATCAGCGAGCCTTCCGAGCCATGCACCTCGAAGCCGGTGCCGGCGAACTTCGTCGTGAAGCCCTCATGCGATTGCGCAATGACGCCGGATTTGAAGCGCCAGACGCACATGGCGCCGTCCTCCAGACCGCCGCCGGCCATGCCGGCCGACTGCGTGAAGGCCGAAATCTCGACCGGATCGTCGCCGAGCACGAAGCGCAGCGTGTCGGCGTCGTGGACGGTGATGTCGAGCACCACGCCGCCGCCGGCCTCCGGCTTGGTAATGCGCCACCCCTGCAGGTTCTCCGGCAAATAGACGGAGTGGAAGACGCGCGCGGCGATCGGCCTGCCGATGTGGCCGGCGGCAATCGCCTCGCGCATCGCGCGGTGCGCCCCGGCATTGCGCAGATGATGGTTCGTGCCGAACACGATGCCGGCGGCGTTTGCGGCGGCGACCAGCTTGCGCGCGTCGGCGCTGGTCAGCGCCAGCGGTTTTTCGCACAGCACATGCTTGCCCGCCTTGATCGCGGCAAGGCCCTGTTCGAGATGCAATTCGTTGGTGGTCGAGATGTAGACGGCGTCGATGTCGGTGGCGAGCAGCGCATCGAGCGACGAGACCGCTAGCGGAATGCCGTTTTCCTTGGCATAGGCCCCGGCGCGCTCGGGGCTGGAGCTCATGACGGCCGCGACCTCGCCGTCGGCCTGCGCGCGGATGGCGCCGATCATGAACTGCCTGGCGATCGTGCTCGCGCCGATCAGTCCCCATCTCACGGTCATGCCGCGTCTCCCATTCCAGCATTGCGCGCATTGCGGTCCGGCCCGCAGCTTTCCCTGACAGCGAGGCTGACCGCGCCGATATGGTTTTCGGCGCGCGTCGTGCGCGACTGGATCATCTTCAGCATGACGTGAGCCGCGCGTTCGCCCAGTCCGGCGGTATCGACGGTGACACTTGTCAGCGCCGGCATGTAGTGCTCGGCCTCGATCACGTCGTCGAAGCCGACAACGGCGAAATCCGCTCCTGCCTCAAGTCCGCGCTTGCGCAGCGCCAGCATGACCCCGAAGGCGACGGCATCGTTGAAGCAAAGCGCGGCCGTCGGCGGTTCGGCCGCGGCAAGCGCCGTGTCCAGGCAGGCCATGCCGCCCTTGCGGCTGGTTTCGCTCTCGACGATCGTCCGGTCGGCGGCGGGAATGCCCAGCGTTTCGCAAGCCTCCAGGAAGCCGCCCAGCCTCTCCTGATAAACCACGAGGTCGGACGAGCCGCCGAAGAATGCCAGGCGACGGTGACCCTTGCGGATCAGGTGTTCGGTGGCGATGACAGCGCCGCGATGGTTGTCCGGCGCGATCACCGGGATGCGGCTTTCGGGCAGCCGGCGCATGGCGAAGACGATCGGCACCCCCGCCGTCTCGATGCGGCGGAAGGCGCCAGGCGTGGTGCCGCGCGCCGGCGAGACAATCAGGCCGGCGACGCCCTGCTCCATCAGCGACTTCAGCACTTCCTCCTGGCGCACGGCGCTTTCGGCCGTGTTGGCGATAAAGGGCACGATGCCGGCGGCCTGGAACACGCGCTCCATGCCGACAGCCAGCTCGGCGAAGAAGGGATTGGTGAGGTCGTTGATGACCATGCCGATGACGTTGGAGTGGGCCTTGCGCAGGTTGGCGGCGCCACGGTTGTAGACATAGCCGACATCCTCGATCGCCTTGCGGACCTTGGTCGCGGTTTCAGGCCGGATCAGCCCGCTGCCTTGCAGCACGAGCGACACCGTCGATTTGGACACGCCGGCTTCGCGGGCGATRTCCAGGATCGTCGCCTTGGCCCGGCTGGCCATGTCCGTGCTTTCCTCCGTGTCGGCGTCAAATTTATTGGAACGTTCTAATCACTGCGCCAAACCGGAGTCAACCAGGATTCTTGCGGAATCTGAAAAATTGATGGACGGCCTTCAAAAGCAAGGTATTGAGGCGCAATGGATAATTGTACCGTTTCAAAAGCCGGAATCATAAAGGTCCTTGATTTATTGGAACGTTCCATTTATAGGCGACGTAAAAGGAGATTTCCATGGACATCATCCTGCCTGCGGAAAACGGCGGCCGCGCTGGCTATCGACTGGTCGGCGAACTGGCGAGGCCCACGACAGGGGCGCATTTCTCGCGCATTGCCTATGCCGCCGCCCATGTCGTCGCCGACCCGATCGCGATGACCAATCCATGGTCGCGGCCGGTGGTCGACTGGGACAAGACCATGGCATTTCGCCATCACCTTTGGCGGTTGGGCTTCCGCATCGCCGAGGCGATGGATACTTCCCAGCGCGGCATGGGTTTCGACTGGGCAAGCGCCAAGGAACTGATCCGGCGCTCGATCGCGGAGGCGCGTACCGTGCCGGGCGCCGATCTCGCTTCGGGAGCGGGAACCGACCACCTCGCGCCGGCGGCGGCCAGAACGCTCGACGATGTCATCCGCGCCTATGAAGAGCAGTTCGGCTTCATCGAAGGCGAGGGCGGCAAGGCGATCATGATGGCCAGCCCCGCGCTGGCGGCGGTGGCCAAGGGGCCGGACGACTACGCCCGGGTCTATGATCGATTGCTGAGCCAGGCGTCAGGCAAGGTCATCCTGCACTGGCTGGGCGACATGTTCGACCCGGCGTTGAAAGGGTATTGGGGCAGCAACGATTTCGATGCCGCGCTGGATACCGTGGTCGCCATCATCGAGCGGCATGCGGACAAGGTCGAGGGCATAAAGATATCGCTGCTCGACGCCGGCAAGGAAGTGCTGCTGCGCGACCGGCTGCCCGAGGGCGTCGTGATGTTCACCGGCGACGATTTCAACTATCCGGAGTTGATCGCCGGCGACGGCAGGAAGCACTCGCACGCGCTGCTCGGCATCTTCGACGCCATCGCGCCCGTCGCCAACGCGGCGCTCGCCAAGCTCGCAAAGGGCGACCGGGCCGGCTACGACGCGCTGATGGCGCCGACCGTGCCGTTGTCGCGCAAGATCTTCGAGGCGCCGACCGAATATTACAAGGCCGGCATCGTCTTCATGGCCTGGCTGAACGGCCATCAGGACCATTTCGCGATGGTCGGTGGCATGCAATCGGCGCGCGGCATATGCCACTACGCCGATGTCTTCCGCCTCGCCGACCAGGCGGGGCTGCTGGCCGACCCCGACCTTGCCGTCGCCAGGATGAAAGCCCTCTGCGCGGTCGCAGGCGTCTGAATCTGGATCGGCGTCCCCCGCTTGGGGGTTTGCGTTTGGCCGGCAAATCTGTATTCGCTTGCCGTGTTCATGCGGAAGAATGCGGACGATGACGGACAAAGTGGCCCTGATTACGGGCGTGACCGGGCAGGATGGAGCCTATCTGGCTGAACTGCTGCTCGCGAAGGGCTATATCGTCCACGGCGTCAAACGCCGCTCGTCTTCGTTCAACACCGAGCGGGTCGACGACATCTATGTCGATCCGCATGAGCGTGGCGCACGCTTCTTCCTGCATTACGGCGACCTGACCGACGCGACCAACCTGATCCGCCTCGTGCAGGAGACAAAGCCCGCCGAGATCTACAATCTCGGCGCCCAGAGCCATGTCCAGGTGAGTTTCGAAACGCCGGAATATACCGGCAATGCCGACGCGCTCGGCACGTTGAGGCTCCTGGAAGCGATCCGCATCCTCAGGATGGAAGATTCGGTGCGCTTCTACCAGGCTTCGACATCGGAGCTTTACGGCAAGGTGGCGGAAATCCCGCAGAACGAGAGCACGCCGTTCCGGCCGCGTTCGCCCTATGCCGCCGCAAAGCTCTATGCCTATTGGATCACGGTCAACTACCGGCAAGCCTATGGCATGTTCGCCGCCAATGGCATCCTGTTCAACCATGAAAGCCCGACGCGCGGCGAAACCTTCGTCACCCGCAAGATCACSCGCGCCGTCGCCGCSATCSATCACGGCCTGCAGGATACGCTCTATCTCGGCAATCTCGATGCCCGGCGCGACTGGGGCCATGCGCGCGACTATGTCGAAGGCATGTGGCGCATCCTGCAGCATGACGAGCCCGACGATTTCGTGCTGGCGACAGGCGAGGCGCATTCGGTGCGCGAGTTCGTCGAGCTTGCTTTTGCCGAAACCGGGCGCACCGTCCGCTGGCAGGGCGAGGGCATCGACGAAGTCGGCATCGATGCCGGGTCGGGCAGGGCGCTGGTGCGGGTCGATCCGCGCTATTTCCGGCCGACCGAAGTGGATGTATTGATTGGCGATGCCTCCAAGGCGAGGGGCAGGCTCGGCTGGTCGCACACGATCGGTTTCAGGGAACTGGTGGCCGAGATGGTGCAGGCCGATCTGGCGCGCGCCGCCGGCGGCACATTGCGCTGCGGCCATTCCACATAGGGCGTGTCGATGGGCGAAACCTTCGATCTGAAAGGCAAGCGGGTTTTTGTTGCCGGACATCGCGGCATGGTCGGCTCGGCGCTCGTGCGTCGGCTTGCATCGGAGGATTGCGAGATCCTGGCCGTTGCGCGCAGCGAGCTCGACCTTCTCGACCAGGCAGGCGTGCGGCGCTGGATGGCTGACCATCGTCCGGACGCGGTGATCATGGCCGCGGCCAAGGTGGGCGGCATCCTGGCCAATGACARGCTTCCRGTCGAYTTTCTCTACGAAAACCTCGTCGTGCAGACSAATGTCATCGAGGCAGCGTTCCGCAATGAGGTGCGCAAGCTGCTGTTCCTCGGCTCGTCCTGTATCTACCCGAAGCTGGCGTCGCAGCCGATCCAGGAAGACGCGCTGCTGACCGGCCCGCTYGAGCCCACGAACGAATGGTACGCCGTCGCCAAGATAGCCGGGCTGAAACTCTGCCAGGCCTATCGGCGGCAACATGGCTGCGACTATATCTCRGCCATGCCGACCAATCTYTACGGCCCCGGYGACAATTTCGATCTYACCAGCAGCCATGTRGTGCCAGCTCTGATGCGYAAGGCACWTGAGGCAAAGCGCAYCGGCAAGCCAGCAATCGAGGTGTGGGGCTCGGGCACGCCGAGGCGCGAGTTCCTGCATGTGGACGACGCCGCTGATGCGCTGGTCTGGCTGCTGAAGACCTATTCGGGCGACAGCCATGTCAACGTCGGATCGGGCGAGGATGTCACCATTGCAGAGCTCGCTCGCGCCATCGTGTCGGCAGTCGGCGCCGATGCCGAGATCTCGTTCGACCCGACGAAGCCGGATGGCACGCCGCGCAAGCTGATGGACGTGTCGCGGCTGTTCGCCACCGGTTGGCGGCCGAGATATACGCTGTCCGATGGATTGGAACAGACCTATGCGTGGTTTCTCGAACATGTCGGGAAAGGCGACGTCCGTCTTGGTGCCGGCGGCTGACCGCTCCTCTTTGCTGATTGCCGCGACCAGGGAGGATGGGCTGGGTGGCCGCCTCCTGGCCATGGCCAATGCGAAGTCGCTGGCCGACAGGCTTGGCTGCCGTTTCGGTTTCACCTGGAACAGCCGCGCCGTCAGCAACCAGGAATCCCACTCCGTCGATCTGGTCAAAAACGTCTTCTCCGCCGAATTCATCGACAGGCATTGGCTAGGGGATAAGATCGGCGGTTCCCGTTTGGGGGCGCTTGGCGAAACCGCCTTCACGCCGGCCAGCCTCGATGCACTCGCGCGGCAAAAGCGGCTGCGCGGCTGGATCTGCGACGACTTCGATGTCCTCGATTTGTTTCGCGACGATGGTGCCGGGCCGATCCGAAGGTCCGAGACGCTGCGTGCTTTCGGCTTCTCGCCGGCTGTGCAGCAGGCGCTCGATGCAGCCGCCAGTTGTCGCTTTCCGGGTCCGATGGCGGCGCTGCATCTGCGCAGCGGCGACGTTGTCAGGGGCCATCATCGCGGGAGCCTGGTTTTCGCGGAAAAGGTCATTCCGTCGGTCCTCGCCAAAGCGATCATCTCGGAGCTGTCGTCGCAGGGGCTGACGACGCTTTTGATCGGCCAGGACCGCGCCACGCTCGACTATCTCAAGGCGGAAACGGGGGCTCTGCTGAGCACCGATTTCGGCGCCGGCGAATTCCAAGGTGAAACCGCAAACACATTCTTCGAGATGGCGCTGATGGCAAGATGCCGGAGGATTTGTGCCGGCGGCAGCATCTACGCGGTGGTGGCATCGGTGATGGGCGATACATCGTGCATCGGCGCCAACGCGCTGTTCGGCAAACGCCGCGCAGCACAAACCGTCCTCAACGAACTGGCGACACACCAGGCGCACTATCATCCGCTCGAGGCTGCCTTCGGCTACCAATGGGCGTTCTTGTCGCTGGAGGAGGAAATCGGGCCAGCGGACGCAAGGGATATCCTGGAGAAGGCTCAGGCGCTCGACCCGGAAAACGGAGCCTATCCGCTGAAGATTGCAGGGACGTTCTTCCGCGAGGGCAATCATGCTGCCGGCGAAGCCATATTGAAGTCGGTGATGGTGAGCCAAAACCGGCGGCGCACCAAGATACCCTTGCCGGTGATGGATCTCATGCGGCGCGTGGCCAGGGACCGCTTGTTGGCGAAGAGCGACATCGAGGCTTTGTTCGCCGCCGCGAAGGCGGGCTATCCCTACGCGATGGCGTGCTCTGCCTACATCCTCGTTGAAGTGGCCGAGGATACGAAATCGGGCCGGGAAATGGCGGCAAGGCTGGTGAAAGCAGAGCCCAACAATCCGATCTTCCGGAGAATCAGGCGACGCGTGGCCCTGGGCAAGAAGCCGGACAGGCGTGGATTGGCGAGAACCATCTGGTGGCTTGGACGGTTTCGAAGGCCTTGGCTCTGATTGCCGGTTGAAGCAGCAACCGCACCGTCGTTTCGCTCTAGGTTGGATCGGATGGTGGGCGTGACAAGGATTGAACTTGTGACCCCTGCAATGTCAATGCAGTGCTCTCCCGCTGAGCTACACGCCCATCCGAAGCCGCGCATACACCATTTTTGGTTGGGCGCGTCAATAGCAGGAATGTGAAAAGAAAGCTCCGTTTTGCCGCACCGGCGGAAGCCGCCGATGTCTAAAGCGCGTCGCGTCGAAACGGATTCGAGTGACGCGCTTTAGTTCTTTTTTTGTGCATGTCGTTTTCCCAAAACCGTTGCACAGTTTTGGGCGACATGCACTGCCGGAAAAATAACTCAGGCCGCCTGAAGCATCTTCTCGACCTCGTTGACGAGGTCGCGCAGATGGAACGGCTTGGACAGCACCTTGGCGTCCTTGGGCGCCTTGGAATCGGGGTTGAGCGCGACGGCGGCGAAACCGGTGATGAACATCACCTTCAGGTCCGGGTCGATCTCGGTGGCGCGGCGGGCGAGCTCGATGCCGTCCATCTCGGGCATCACGATATCGGTCAGCAACAGCGAGAAAGGCTCCTCGCGCAGCCGCTCATAGGCGCTGGCGCCGTTGTCGAAATCGCTTACCTGGTAGCCGGCTCGTTCCAGCGCCTTGACAAGGAAGCGGCGCATATCGTCGTCGTCTTCCGCCAGCAGAATGCGTGCCATCATATCCCGTCCGAATCACCCGCCCCAAGCCTGCCGCCGGGCAAGCCCGTTAACCATCCTGTATATGAGGAGGTGACGGTAAACATCAAGTGAACGGCGGCCTTGTCGAAGCGACTTCGGCGAGCCGTGTTGCAGTCCCGAAATGCTGGACATGCCGGGCGCAAGATGGCAGTTTTGCGTCATGACGCAGTGCTGTTTCCTGGTTCGTTCAAATTGAAGACGGCAGCCGAGGATTTTTCGGTCGTTCCACCCTTCGAAATCCGATCGGGCGCCGAGCAACGCGTACCTTTCCTCTTCAACTCGCCGCATAGCGGCCGCTACTATCCCGAGCGCTTCCTTGCCATGGCGCGGCTCGACCGCAACGCTATCCGCCGGTCGGAGGACTGCTATGTCGAGGAACTTTTCGGCGGCGCGATAGCGCGCGGCGCGCCGATGCTGGCGGCGAACTTCCCGCGCGCCTATCTCGACGTCAATCGGGAGCCCTGGGAACTCGATCCCCGCATGTTCGCGGAGCCAGTGCCGTCCTTCTGCAACATCCGCTCGGCCCGCGTCGCGGGCGGGCTGGGCACTGTGCCCAGGCTGGTGGGGGAGGGGCTCGACATCTATCCCGGCCGTCTGCCGCTGGCTGAAGCCGTCGGGCGCATCGAACACGTCTACAAGCCTTACCATGAGACGCTGAAGCGGTTGCTGACCAGAACCCACGCCCGGTTCGGCTATGCCGTCTTGATCGACTGCCATTCGATGCCGGCCAGCATCCGGGTCGGCGACAACGGYGTGCGGCCGGATTTCATCATCGGCGACCGSTTCGGCATTTCRGCCRCGCCGGCGYTGACCGAGGYCGCGATCGGCCTGCTTACCGGCATGGGCTACACGGTCGCGCACAACAAGCCTTACGCCGGCGGCTTCATCACCGAGCATTACGGGCGGCCGGCACGCAATCTCCATGCACTGCAGATCGAGGTCAACCGCGGGCTTTACATGAACGAGCGGACGTTCCAGAAGTCGACCGGCTTCGACGCGCTCGCCAACGACCTGGCGCGGTTTTCGGCCGGGTTGATGTCGATGCCCGATCACCATTTCATCGACCTGCCGCTCGCCGCCGAGTGAGCGGTCCGCGGGCTTAAAAAAAGACCGCATCGTTTTCACGACACGGTCGAAGTCTAGGGAGGAAACGCCCAAGGAGGGCATGGACAGGTCACCCTGTCCGAAGACAAAAYTATTGTGCAATGCACAAATGTCAATCGACTTCAGGCTTTTTTAATTCAATATGATGTGGAAATTCCGCTTCGCGGACCGAAGTGTGACAATGGGGCAACAGGAAAAGGGGCGCCTGACCTGACTTCGCGCCTCGATTCCGGCAGAAAACAGCGGCTGGCGGTGGCCGCCGCAATGGGGAGAGTGAGTTGGATATCAGCATCGATTTCATGCGGCGCATCGCGCATGCCGCCGCCGCCGAGACCTTGCCGCGCTTCCGCAGCCATGGCGCGGTCGCCAACAAGCAGGCGGAGAGCTTCGATCCGGTGACGGAGGCCGATCGCGAGGCCGAGCGCGCGATCCGGGCGCTGATAGCGGCGGAGCACCCCGACCACGGCATCCTCGGCGAGGAGCATGGCAGCGAGAATATTTCGAGCCGCCATGTCTGGGTTATCGATCCGATCGACGGCACGCGCGCCTTCATTTCCGGCCTGCCGGTCTGGGGAACGCTGGTCGGGCTGACGGTGGATGGCGATGCGGTCGCCGGCATGATGTCGCAACCGTTCACCGGCGAGCTGTTCTATGCCAACGCCTCGGGGTCGCATTACGAAGGCCCCGGCGGCCCGCGCAAGCTTTCGACCCGCAAGACGACCGAGCTCGCCAAGGCGACGCTGTTCACCACCACGCCGGCCCTGTTCAAGGGCGAAGCGCGCAAGCGCTACGACGCGTTCGAGAAGCGAGTCCAGCTCGCCCGCTATGGAACCGATTGCTACGCTTTCGCCATGGTCGCCGCGGGAAGCGTCGACATCGTCGCCGATCCGGGCTTGAAGCCTTACGACATCGTGGCGCTGATCCCGATCATCGAGAAGGCCGGCGGCGTCGTCACCACCTTCGACGGCGGGCCGGCGGAGAAGGGCGGCGACATATTGGCCGCGGCGACGCCGGAACTGCACGCCGCGGCGATGACGGCGCTGCGCGGCTAAGCGGTCAGGCGATCTCGCCAGTCCCGGGGATGAAGGCGTCGAAGGCCGCGAGGAGTTGCTCGCGGTAAAAGTCCTTTTCCTGCAGGATCTCGTGCTGTGCGCCGTCTATCATCAAAAGCGAGCCGACGCGCAGCCGCCTGGCATAGGCTTCCACCGCCTTGGTCGAGACCACCTGATCGGCGCCGGCGGCGACGATCAGCATCGGCACCTGGATCCTCGCCATGAAGCCGGGATCGCTGACGGCCTCCGCCGCCGCGGCGGCGGCTTTCAGCCAGCGGACGGTCGGGCCGCCGAGCGCGAGCTGCGGCCAGGCCCTGTAGATTCCGGTGTTGCGTCGGTAGCGCTCGGGGTCCGAGGTCACCTTGTTGGCTTCGAAAGGAGGCGGCAACTTCGGCTTTGGCCCCCAAGCGGCATAAAGCCGGCCGAGGCCCATCGCGCAAAATACCGCGCAGACGCGGCGGACCGTGCTAATCGAAACCGGCAAATCGGGCACGGCCAGGAACGGTGCGAGCAGCACCATGCGCCGTACCCGGTTGACCATCGACGGCGAGGCGAGCAGCGCAATGACAGCCCCGGTCGAATGGGCAAGGATGTAGTAGGGCCCGCGGCAATCGGGCAGCACCACCTCCTCGAAGAACTGCTCCAGGTCGCGCGTATAGTCGCGGAAGCTGCGGACATAGCCGCGCTGCCGGTTGCGCAGCAGCCGGCTGGAGCCGCCCTGGCCGCGCCAGTCGATGACGGCAACGCCGAAGCCACGGTCGGAGAGGTTGCGGATGGTCTCGAAATATTTCTCGATGCACTCGTTGCGGCCGGTCAGCAGCACCACCGTGCCCTGCAGCGGTCGGGCCACCGCGGCGAAAACGCCATAACGGATCGTCTTGCCGTCGCGGGTGGTGAAGAACCCGCCGGCGGCGTTGTCGGGCGGCGGATTGTCCTCGGTGTGATGGAAAAGGTCCGTCATTCGCGCTTCGTTGCTGTTATTCGCCCGGGCAGGCGCGGCGTCGGCATGGTGATAGACGGCCATGCGCCAAAAGCAAAGGCATTGCGAGGATTCAGCAGGTTTCCGCGAAACGGGGAAGGCCGGACCGCGAAACGGGGAAGGCCGGAAGTGCCTGCGGCGCACTTCCGGCCCCTGTCGATCCGGGAGGAAGGGACGATACACCCGGTTCGGCCTCGTGGCGGCGCCAGATCGAGGCGCCGCTTGTCTGTCATCTTGCCTGCAGCATAGCGGTCCCTGGCTGAACGGAGGCCGAAGCGGCGGTTCATCTGCCGTTCATCCGATCGGGAAAAATGCGGGAAACTTCTCGGCGCGAAGTTCTTGAAACGGCCTTTTGCGCTCCCCAAATGGAGGTTGCGGCCGCCGATGTCGGGGCCGCTGGCCTATCCGAAACGCCTCGCGAGGGTTTCGCACCGGGTCATACGCAAACCATGTTGCTCAACAGGAGAACACCTTATGCGTCACGTTGATTTTTCCCCGCTTTATCGTTCGACCGTCGGCTTCGACCGGCTGTTCACCATGCTCGACTCGCTCGGCCAGCCCGAGAGCGCGCAGACCTAYCCGCCCTATAACATCGAGCGCACCGGCGAGAACACCTACCGCATCTCGATGGCGGTTGCCGGCTTCTCGGAAGACGAGATCTCSATCGAGGCCCACCGCAATGTGCTGACCGTCAAGGGCGAGCGCAAGGAAGAGGGCAACGGCGAAGGYTCCGAGCTGCTYTATCGCGGCATCGCCTCGCGCGCYTTCGAGCGCCGCTTCCAGCTCGCCGACCATGTCGAGGTCGATGGCGCCACGCTGAAGAACGGCCTGCTCTTCGTCGACCTCAAGCGCAACATTCCCGAGGAGCTGAAGCCGCGCAAGATCGCGATCACCGCCTCTTCGGACAAGGCCAAGCAGATCGAGGCCAAGGCGGCCGCGTAACATCGGTAAGATCCGTCTCTTCTCCCGAGACGAAAGCGGCGCCGAAAGGCGCCGCTTTTTTGTTATCCGGCAAGCAAGGCGCCAAGGCGATCGATCTCTTGCGCCGTGGTCGCGAAGCTGGCGACGAAGCGGTAGATCGCTTCATTGTCGCCGAGGTGGCCGTCGAAGCCCTCCGGCACGCCCCATTCGTAGAATTTGGCGCCGGCCGCCTGCAGCTTTTCGGCCGTGACGCGATTGAGGATCGCAAACACCTCATTGGCCTGCGGCAGCCAGGCAAGCTTGCCGACCGGAGCATCCTCGATCGTCTCGGCCAGGTGCGCGGCCATCGCATTGGCGTGGTGCGCCATCCTCAGCCACAGGTCATCGGTGAAATAGGCTTCGAACTGGGCCGAGATGAAGCGCGCCTTGGAGAAGGTCTGCCCGGCGCGCTGGCGCAGCAGCCGCAGGTCCTTGCCGACTTCGGGGTTGAAGACCACGACCGCGTCGGCCATCCAGCAGCCATTCTTCGTGCCGCCGAAGGAGATGAGGTCGACGCCGCTCTTCCAGGTCATCTCGGCCGGGCTGACGCCGGTCGCCGCAATCGCGTTGGCGAAGCGCGCGCCGTCCATATGCAGCGGCAATTTATGCCGACGGCTGACCTCGGCGATCGCCCTGACGTCGTCGACCGTATAGACGGTGCCGACCTCGGTCGCCTGGGTGACGGTCACGGCCATCGGCTGACCGGCGGGGGCGAGATCCTGCGAATAGCGCTTTATGGCGTTGTCCAAAGCCCTCGGGTTCAAGCGCCCCAACGCTCCCGGAACCGGCGACATGCGCGCGCCACCGGTGTAGAAGCCGGCAGCGCCGAACTCATCGACATTCATATGCGCCTCGGAATGGCAGAAGGCGACGCCGCCGATGCGGTTCAACGCCGCCATCGAAAGCGCGTTCGCCGCCGTGCCGGTCGCCACGAAGAACACCTGCACTTCCCTCTCGAAGATATCGCTGAAGCGCTTGTAGACGGCGCGATCCAGGTCGCCGTCGCCATAAGCGGTCGCGACTCCCGCCGCGTGCCGTGACAGGTTGGCGGAAATGTCGGGATGAACGCCCGCCCAATTGTCGGATGCAAAGAACATCGAGAGATCCATTGTCTGATTGGCAGAAATCGGGCGCGACTTGACCGCTTTGGCCTTTGAAGCGCAAGGGCCAATCGCAGGCAAAGCGGTGAAGCCAGTCGGCGGCAACAAATGGCTGAGACCAAAGCTTACGTTTCTCGATCCTGTCACGAAATTTTGTGTCGCGACGCGGCCAAGTTTTTTGTGAATCGGTCTTGTGGAGGTCCCTGATTTCTGCCATAAAAATTTAGGACAGTAGTGCTGTCTTATTTTGTCGCACAAAACAGGCTGGACTGGCGTATCATCACTGCCATTCCGGCTTTTGCCGCGAGCGACGGGTAGACGGCACGGCTCTGGCCTGTACGATACCGGATGCGAACCGGGCGTATAGCCGTAGGGTTCGGCAAGAATTTCGCGAGACGTGCAGCAAGGATGAACGGGAAGCATCGTGCTTCCCAAGGCAAACCAGCGCCCCAAGGCAAGGCAGCGACAAGGGCGCGGAACGGAGGACAGGACGATGACGGAACTGACGCTATCTGCGATCAACGGCCAGGCCGCGCAGACGAAAGCGGCAGCCGTGAAACGTCCGATCCGCATGACCGACGGTTTGACCGCCCAGGGCCTCTACGATCCGCGCAACGAGCATGACGCCTGCGGCGTCGGCTTCATCGTCAACATGAAGGGCGTCAAGTCGCACAAGATCGTCGAGGACGGGCTAGCCGTGCTCGAAAACCTGACGCACCGCGGCGCTGTCGGCGCCGATCCGCTGGTSGGCGACGGCGCTGGYGTGCTGGTGCAGGTTCCRGACCGGTTCTTCCGCGAGGAGATGGCCGCTCAAGGCGTCGAACTGCCGCCAGTCGGCCAGTACGGCGTCGGCCACTGGTTCATGCCSCAGGATGCGGCGCTGCGCGCCCATATCGAGGACATCATCGCCGAATCGGCGCAGTCCGAGGGGCTGCCGCTGCTCGGCTTCCGCGACGTGCCGGTCGACAACTCGTCGCTGTCGAAGGCGCCGGATATCGTGGCGTCGGAACCGTTCCATCGCCAGGTCTTCATCGGCCGCACGGCCGATATCCCGGACGACGAGGAGTACGAGGCGCGGCTCTATCTGCTGCGCAAGGTGATCTCGGGCCGGATCTACGCCGAGAACGACAACAAGGACGTGGGCGCCTATTGCGTGTCGCTGTCGGCGCGCACCATCGTCTACAAGGGCATGTTCCTGGCCTATCAGGTCGGCGCCTACTACAAGGACCTTTCCGATCCGCGCTTCGAGACCGCGCTCATCCTCGTCCACCAGCGCTTCTCGACCAACACCTTCCCGTCGTGGAAGCTGGCGCATCCCTACCGCATGGTCGCGCATAACGGCGAGATCAACACGGTGCGCGGCAACAACAACTGGATGGCGGCGCGGCAGGCATCGGTCGATTCCGAGCTGTTCGGCAACAACATCTCGAAGCTGTGGCCAATCTCCTATGAGGGCCAGTCCGACACCGCCTGCTTCGACAACGCGCTCGAATTCCTGTTCCAGGGCGGCTACACGCTCAGCCACGCCATGATGATGCTAATCCCGGAGGCCTGGGCCGGCAACAAGCTCATGGATTCCGACCGCAAGGCTTTCTACGAATATCATGCCGCGCTGATGGAGCCGTGGGACGGACCGGCGGCGGTGGTCTTCACCGACGGCCGCCAGATCGGCGCGACGCTCGACCGCAACGGCTTGCGTCCCGCGCGTTACGTCGTCACCGACGACGACCGGGTCATCATGGCCTCGGAAGCCGGCGTGCTGCCGGTGCCTGAGGAAAAGATCGTGCAGAAGTGGCGGCTGCAGCCTGGCCGCATGCTGCTCATCGACCTTGCCAAGGGGCGCATCGTGTCCGACGAGGAGATCAAGTCGGAGATCGCGACCAAGCATCCTTACAAGACCTGGCTCGCCAACACGCAGCTCATCCTCGAAGACCTGAAGCCGGTCGAGCCGCGCGCGCTGCGCAAGGATGTCAGCCTGCTCGACCGCCAGCAGGCGTTCGGCTACACGCAGGAAGACACCAAGCTCCTGATGGCGCCGATGGCGACCACCGGCCAGGAAGCGGTCGGCTCGATGGGCACCGACACGCCGATCTCCGCGATGTCGGACAGGTCGAAGCTGCTCTACACCTATTTCAAGCAGAACTTCGCCCAGGTCACCAACCCGCCGATCGATCCGATCCGCGAGGAACTGGTGATGAGCCTGGTGTCCTTCATCGGGCCGCGGCCGAACATCTTCGATCTGGTCGGCACCTCGCGCCGCAAGCGGCTGGAAGTGCGCCAGCCGATCCTGACCAATGGCGATCTCGAGAAGATCCGCTCCATCGGCCACACCGAGGACCGCTTCGACACCAAGACGATCGACATCACCTACGCCTCGAACGAGGGCGCTGCCGGCATGCAGGGCGCCATCGACCGGCTCTGCGAGCGGGCCGAAGCGGCGGTTGCCGGCGGCTACAACATCATCATCCTGTCCGACCGCCAGGTCGGGCCGGACCGCATCGCGATTCCCGCGCTGCTGGCGACGGCGGCGGTGCACCACCACCTGATCCGCAAGGGCCTGCGCACCGCGGTCGGCCTGGTCGTTGAATCCGGCGACCCGCGCGAGGTGCATCATTTCTGCTGCCTTGCCGGCTATGGCGCCGAAGCGATCAACCCGTACCTCGCCTTCGACACGCTGCTCGACATGCACAAGCGTGGCGAATTGCCGGAAGAGGTCGACGAATACGAGGTCGTCTCGCGCTACATCAAGTCGATCGGCAAGGGCATCCTCAAGGTGATGTCCAAGATGGGCATCTCGACCTATCAGTCCTATTGCGGCGCGCAGATCTTCGACGCCATCGGGCTGAAGTCGGATTTYGTGCAGAAGTACTTCACCGGCACCGCGACGCTGATCGAAGGCGTCGAGCTGAACGAGATCGCGACCGAGACGCTCAGCCGCCACGCCGACGCCTTCGGCAACGACCCGGTGCTGCGCAACAACCTCGAGGTCGGCGGCGAATATATGTACCGCATGCGCGGCGAGGCGCATATGTGGTCGCCCGACGCCGTCGCCAGCCTGCAGCATGCCGTGCGGCAGGGCTCTTGGGAGACGTTCAAGGACTATTCGGCGCAGATCGACAGCGCGACCGCGCGGGCGCAGACCATCCGCGGCCTGTTCAAGCTCAAGCTTGCCGACGAGACCGGCCGCAGGAAGGTCGCGATCGAGGACGTCATGCCGGCGGCCGAGATCGTCAAGCGTTTCTCGACCGGGGCAATGTCGTTCGGCTCGATCTCGCGTGAAGCGCACACCACGCTGGCGCGCGCCATGAACGCCATCGGCGGCAAGTCGAACACGGGCGAAGGCGGCGAAGAGGCCGACCGCTACCTGCCGCTGCCCGGCGGCGGCAAGAACCCCGAGCGCTCGGCGATCAAGCAGGTCGCCTCGGGCCGCTTCGGCGTGACGGCGGAATATCTCGTCAATTCCGATGTCATGCAGATCAAGATCGCGCAGGGCGCCAAGCCCGGCGAGGGCGGCCAATTGCCCGGCCACAAGGTCGACGCGACCATCGCCAAGGTCAGGCAYTCGACGCCCGGCGTCGGGCTGATCTCGCCGCCGCCGCATCACGACATCTATTCGATCGAGGATCTGGCGCAGCTGATCTACGATCTGAAGAACGTCAACCCGGCGGCCGACGTCTCGGTCAAGCTGGTGTCGGAAGTCGGCGTCGGCACGGTCGCGGCGGGCGTCGCCAAGGCGCGCGCCGACCACATCACCGTGTCGGGCTATGACGGCGGCACCGGCGCCTCGCCGCTGACCTCGCTCAAGCATGCCGGCAGCCCGTGGGAAATGGGCCTCGCCGAAACGCACCAGACGCTGGTGCTCAACGGCCTGCGCAGCAGAGTGGCGCTGCAGGTCGACGGCGGCCTGCGCACCGGGCGCGACGTCATCATCGGCGCGCTGCTCGGCGCCGACGAGTTCGGCTTCTCGACAGCGCCGCTGATCGCGGCGGGTTGCATCATGATGCGCAAGTGTCATTTGAACACCTGCCCGGTCGGCGTCGCGACGCAGGACCCGGTGCTGCGCAAGCGCTTCAAGGGCACGCCGGAGCACGTCATCAACTTCTTCTTCTACGTCGCGGAAGAGGTGCGCGCGCTGCTTGCCGACATGGGCTTCACCCATCTCGACCAGATCATCGGCGATACCGATCTCCTGGAAAAGCGCGAGGTGATCCGGCACTGGAAGGCACACGGGCTCGACTTCTCGAAGATGTTCTTCAAGCCCGAGGCGCCGCGCGAGGCTTTGCACTGGACCGAGCGCCAGAAGCATCCGATCGACGACGTGCTCGACCGCAAGCTGATCGAGCTGGCGAAGCCGGCGCTCGAAGCCAGGCAGCCTGTCACCATCGAGCTGCCGATCCGCAATGTCGACCGTTCGGCGGGCGCGATGCTGTCGGGCGAAGTGGCAAAGCGCTTCAAGCACAAGGGCCTGCGCGAGGACACGATCCAGGTGAAGCTCACCGGCACGGCCGGCCAGTCCTTCGGCGCTTTCCTGGCGCGTGGCGTCTCGTTCGAGCTCGTCGGCGCCGGCAACGACTATGTCGGCAAGGGCCTGTCGGGCGGCCGCATCGTCATCCGTCCGCCGCAGGAGGCCAAGATCGTCGCGGCTGAATCGATCATCGTCGGCAATACCGTGCTCTACGGCGCCACCGAAGGTGAGGCCTATCTCGCCGGCGTCGCCGGCGAGCGTTTCGCCGTGCGCAACTCCGGCGTGGCGGCTGTCGTCGAAGGCGTCGGCGACCATGGCTGCGAGTACATGACCGGTGGCATCGTCGTGGTGCTGGGCAAGACGGGGCGCAACTTCGCCGCCGGCATGTCGGGCGGCGTCGCCTATGTGCTCGACGAGAAGGGCGATTTCGCCGAACGCTGCAACATGGCCATGGTCGAACTGGAGCCGGTTCCGGAAGAGGACGACCTGATGGAGAAGCTGCTCCATCACGGCGGCGACCTCGACCACAAGGGYCGCGTCGACGTYTCCGGCGACATGACCASCCAYGACGAGGAGCGGCTCTATCAGCTGATTTCCAACCACGTCCATTACACGGGGTCGGTGCGCGGCCGCGAGATCCTCGACAATTGGCAGRCCTTCCGGCCGAAATTCCGGAAAATCATGCCGGTCGAGTATCGCCGCGCGYTGATCGAGATGGAACGCATGCGCATGAGCGTGGCGGCGGAATAGGGYTTCRGGCATGSCCGGGGRCRGAWGGCCCCGGCCGCCATCCTCAYCAACAATGCTGACCCCGAGAGCATGACCCCGAAAAGTGGGAACCGGTTTTCGGGGAAGGGTCATGCTCCAACAAGGTACGGTTGCCATTGCAGCCTTATGGGGTTAACGGGTGCGCCGACAAAAGCGTGCCTTCGGACAGCAGGGACTGGACTATGGGCAAGGTAACAGGCTTTCTCGAGATCGACCGGCAGGTGCACAAGTACCAGCCGGCCTCCGACCGCATCCGGCATTTCCGCGAATTCACGCTGCCGATGTCGGACAAGGAGGTCGAGAAACAGGCCGCGCGCTGCATGGATTGCGGCATTCCGTTCTGCCATGGTCCGACCGGTTGCCCGGTCCACAACCAGATCCCCGACTGGAACGACCTCGTCTACAATGGCGACTGGGACAATGCGATCCGCAACCTGCACTCGACCAACAATTTCCCGGAGTTCACCGGCCGCATCTGTCCGGCGCCTTGCGAGGAAGCCTGCACGCTGAACCTCGAGGACATCCCGGTCGCGATCAAGACGGTCGAGCAGGCGATCGCCGACAAGGCTTATGAGACCGGCCACATCCGGCCCTATCCGCCGGAGAAGAAGACCGGCAAGCGTGTCGCCGTCATCGGCTCCGGCCCGGCCGGCATGGCGGCGGCGCAGCAGCTCGGCCGCGCCGGCCATGACGTGCATGTCTACGAGCGTGAGAGCCGGCCGGGCGGCTTGATGCGCTACGGCATTCCCGACTTCAAGATCGAGAAGCACTACATCGACCGGCGCATCGAGCAGATGCAGGGCGAGGGCGTGACCTTTTACTGCGGCGTCAATGTCGGCGTCGACAAGAAGGTTTCCGAGCTCCTCGCCGAGTACGACGCCGTGCTCTATTGCGGTGGCTCCGAAACGCCGCGCCCGGCCAACATTCCGGGCGACGATCTCGGCGGCGTCTATGACGCCATGCCCTATCTGGTGCAGCAGAACCGCCGCGTCGGCGGCGAGCCGATCCAGTCGGTGGCGTGGCCGCAGCATCCCATCATCGCCAGCGGCCAGCACGTCGTCGTCGTCGGCGGCGGCGACACCGCCTCCGACTGCATCGGCACGGCCTTCCGGCAGGGCGCGGTGCGCGTCACGCAGCTCGATATCCGCCCACAGCCGCCCGAGAAGGAAGACAAGCTGGCGGTCTGGCCTTACTGGGCGACCAAGATGCGCACGTCCTCCTCGCAGGCTGAGGGCGCCGAGCGCGAATTCCAGGTGGCGACGCTYGAATTCATCGGCGAGGACRGCCAACTGACCGGGGTGCGCTGCTGCGAAGTCGACGAGAAGCGCAAGCCGGTCGCCGGCACCGAGTTCGTCATCCGCGCCGATCTCGCCTTCATYGCCATCGGCTTTGCCGGACCGGCCCCCGACAGCGTGATGAAGGAACTGGACGGCGAGATAAAGGTCGCCACCGACAGCCGCCGTTCGAGGAACGTCGAAGCGAACGACCGCGACTACAGGACCAGCGTCGACAGGCTCTACGCCGCGGGCGACGTGCGCCGCGGCCAATCGCTGGTGGTCTGGGCGATCCGTGAAGGCCGCCAGGCGGCGCGCTCGATCGACGAGGCGCTGATGGGGTCGACGGTGCTGCCGCGCTAGGCAATTTGAGGCAATTCCGGAACCGCCGAGCACTTTTCCTGGAATTGCCCTATCTCTTTGTTTTGACGCAATTCCGGACGGAAAACCGTTCCACACTTTTCCTGGAATTGCTCTAAGGATTGCTCGTTGCCGTCGTGTCGGACGCCGCCGCCTTGGCCGGCTGCGGCTTCGGCGGCCATGAAAAATCGTCGGCGCGGCCGGGCGCGGTGGCGGGGGCCTTGCCTTCGACGACCAGCTTTTCGCCGGGCAGGTTCGGATCGGCCTTGGCCGGCGGCGCGGCACCCAGCAGTTCCGAGCCGCCGTCGAGAGCCGGGTCGCCGAGCAGCATCGGCGCCGTGCGCACGACGATGACCGGAGCCGCCGCGGGCTTCGGCGCCTCGACCGGCGCGCCCGTCGGCGCGGAGACCGTCGTGACGCTTCCGGGAGCAGCCAGGCCCAGAATCTTCGCCAGCGGCTTTTCCGTGTAGAAGGCAAGCTTGCGCTTGCCGGCCTTGGTAACGTTGATGCCGTCGTCGGAACGCAGCCGGACGGGCTGGCCGTTGATGTCCGGACCGGAGGTGACGAAGGCGCCGTTCTCGTCGACGAAGCCGTCCCATACATCGACGAACTCGCCGCCATGCTTCTGGGCGACCGAATGATAGATGTCGTTGAAGGCCAGCATGTCCGAGTTCATCTTAGACACCCGGAAGGCCGGCATCCCGACCCACACGAACGGCACCTTGGCGTCCTGCATGGCCTTGCCCAGCGCATCGGTGCGGCGCTCGTACTCCTTGGTCCAGTTCTCGGAGCGCGGCTGCTCCCGCACATCGCCGACGCGCATCTGCTGTCGGTCGTTCGAACCCAGCATCACGACCACGACGGACGGTTTTTCCGCTTCGATCACCGACCTGATCTGCTCCGGCCAATTGTAGAAATCGTCGCGCACGAAACCGGACGAGCCGTTGCTGCGCGAAACGACCTTGACGGCCGGATTGTCGGCAAAGGCGGTGTCGAGGCCTTCGGCAAGCCCTCCCGCCATGAAATCGCCGACCACCAGCACGACGCGGGCATCGGGCGTCTTTTCCGCGACCGGTGTTACCGGTTCTGCCGGCGGGCGCGGCTTGGGCTTCCGCGCTTTTGGCTTGGGTCTCGCCTGTTGGACATCGACCGGCGGCTCGATGCGCTCGCTGCGGCGCGGGAACAGGAGGTCGCGCAACGACCAGCCGTGGCTCTGCTCCTGCGCAAAAGCGGGTGTGTGGAAGGAACCGGCCGCGGTGAACGCGAGCAGCGCGAATGCGACAACAAGGATCGGCAAGCGGCGAAGGATCGTCCGGATACGCGCGACCGAAACCAATTGCTTCTCCATCCCTTGGCGCATGATCGGCCCTCGAAGGCCATGCGCAGGTCGAAGCGCTACAGCATCCTTGCCGTCGTTGAAAGGATGCATCAGGCTCCGTGCAGCTTTACTGCTTCCGGAGCCATTTCAGCACTTCCATGCTCGGATAACCATCCTGGGTCAAGCCGACCTTTGCCTGGTACGCCATGATGGCCGCCTTCGATCCATCGCCGATCTTGCCGTCGAACTTGCCCTCATAGTAGCCGTGCTCGGAAAGCCGCTTCTGCAACTCCTGGCGCTGCTCGAAGCTGAGCTTGGTGAAAGGCCGCTGCCAGTCCTGCACCAGGCCGTTGCCGCCGGCGATCTCGTCGGCGAGGAGGCCGACGGCGAGCGCGTATTTGTCGGCATTGTTGTAGGCCTTGATGACCGAGAAATTCTTGACCATCAGGAAGGCTGGGCCGCCCCTGCCGTCGGGTACCTTCAGGGTTGCCCTGTCGCCAAGGTTCTTGAACGGCTTGCCGTTGGCCCTGACCACGCCAAGGCTTTGCCATTGCGCCAGCGTCTTCGATCCGCCGGGCAACTTGCCGGCAGGGATCGTCACTTCATAGCCCCAGGTCTTGCCGGCCTGCCAGCCGTTCTTCTTGAGAAGGTTGGCGGCGGTCGCCAGCGCATCGGGGATCGAATTCCAGATGTCGCGCTTGCCGTTGCCGTCCATGTCGACCGCGTAGCGCTGGTAGCTGGTCGGGATGAACTGCGTCTGGCCCATCGCGCCGGCCCAGGAGCCCATGAGGTGGCTTTCGTCGATATCGCCGGTCTGCAAGATCTTCAGCGCCGCGATCAGCTGGGTACGGGCATATTTGGACCGCTTCGGGTCGCCATAGGCAAGGGTCGCCAGCGAGCGGACGACGTTGCGCATGATGTCGTCGCGCTTGAGGATCTCGCCGTAATTCGACTCCATCGACCAGATGGCCAGAAGAATGTTGCGGTCGACGCCGAACCTGGCCTCGATCCTGTCCAGCCATGGCTTCCACTTGCGCGCCATCTGCCGCCCGGTCGACACCGACTGGTCGTGCACGCGGTTATCGAAATAATCCCAGGCGGGAGCGGTGAACTCCGGTTGGGTGCGGGCCTTTTCCAATACCACAGGGTCGGGCTCGATGCCCTTGAGGGCCTGGTCGTAGACGGCGCCGGAAACGCCACCTTCGATGGCGGTGGCGCGGAAGCCGGCAACCCACCGGCGGAATCCGGCGTCGGCGAAAGCGGGGCCGGCGGGCATCAGCAGGGCAAGCGTGAGGCCAGCGGCCGTCGCGAGTGCCGTCAGGCGCCTTGCGGTGTTGCGAACGGACATCTTTTCCTCCTTCGTCAAATCAGGAAGGATCATTCAACGCCGAACCGGGTTAGTATTTAGTTTACCATAGGGGCCATAGCGAACGAAAAGGGGCCTTGGTGCTTTTTAGCGCTGTCAATTTTCAATAGTTGTTTGCTAGTTCATGATTTCGGCGTGAAAATGTCCCGAAACGGGATCTAGCAAGCAGACCTCTCAAGCGGATGATTGGCACATGAAGCGAGTTCGCAAGGCAGTTTTCCCCGTCGCCGGCCTCGGCACCCGGTTTCTTCCGGCCACCAAGGCCATTCCGAAGGAGATGCTGACCGTCGTCGACCGGCCGGTTATCCAATATGTGGTCGATGAGGCACGCGAAGCCGGCATCGAGCATTTCATCTTCGTGACCGGGCGCAACAAGGCGGTCATCGAGGACCATTTCGACGTCCAGTTCGAGCTCTACGACACGCTCGCCCAGCGCGGCAAGGACGATCAGCTCGCCCGCCTGCAGCGGCTGCAGCCGGCGCCGGGGCAGACCAGCTTCACGCGCCAGCAGGTGCCGCTCGGCCTCGGCCACGCCGTCTGGTGCGCCCGCGAGCTGGTCGGCGACGAACCTTTCGCGCTGCTTTTGCCCGACATGATCATGCAGTCGGAAAAGAGCTGCATGAAGGACATGGTCGAGCTTTACGCCGAGACCGGCAACAACATCATCGCCGTGCAGGAATGCCGCCCGGACGAGGCGCACAAATACGGCATCGTCGGCCGTGGCGAGGACACCCATCATGGCTTCCGCATCACCGGCATGGTCGAGAAGCCCAAGCAGGGCACCGCGCCGTCCAACCTCTTCATCAACGGCCGTTACATCCTGCAGCCCGAGATATTCGGCATCCTGGAAAACCAGGAGCGCGGCGCCGGCAACGAGATCCAGCTGACCGACGCGATGCTGAAGCTCGAAAAGCAGCAGTCCTTCTATGGCTACCACTACAAGGGGCGGACCTTCGACTGCGGTTCGCCGGAAGGCTTCGTCGAGGCCAATGTCGCCTTCGCGCTGTGGCGCAACGACATGAACGGGAACATGGCCAGCGTCATCCGCACGCTGCTCGACGAGATGAAGCCATCCGAGCGGCGCGGCGCGGCGTTTTAGGAAGCGCCGATATCCAGGTGAGGCCGGCCCGCGAGCGATGGCGTCCCGCGCTCGCGGCTCGGCCCGATCCGAACCTCCGCGCATCCTTGGACGTCGCTGCTTTCAGCGCTGCACCTTCAGGCCGAGATAGACGCTGTTGGCGACGTAGTCGCGCCCCGGCAGGTTGCTGGTCAGCTTCTCCGTCCTCAGCCTCGTGGTGAGGCCGGCATAGCGGTTCAGCCACCATGTCAGCCCGGCCTCGGCGCTCAAGATCAGGTCGTGGTCGTCGGAGCCGGTATAGTTGCGCCAGTCGAGGCCAAGCGCTGAATTCGCCGTCAGATTGGCGCGGATCCGCCGCTCGCCGGTCAGCCGGCCCGAGTAAAGGATATCGCCGCTCTGGTCGGCGGTGGTCGTACTCTCGACGGTGGTTCTGCCAGTGAGGCCGATGATGGTACCGCGCTCAGGCGACCATTTGAGATCGGCGTTGACATACGGCCCTGCATTGGCCGGCAGGCGGCTGTCGTCGAGCGCTTCGCGCAACCAGCCGGCGGAGAATTCTCCGGACAGCTTCTCGTCCATGTCGAGCTGGAGACCGGCGCGCGCGCTAAGCCGCGTGGCGGAGCGCTCGAAACCGCTGCTGTCGACGCTTTGACCGTAGATCCGCCGGCCAGCCTCCACTTCGGCAAAGGGTGTGATCGCCGGTGAGACCTGGTAGCCGGTGCGCAGGGTTGCCGAGTAAAGCGTATTGTCCCGATCCTTCTGCGAAATCACCGTGCCGTTCGAGAGCTTGGCGTCGCCGTAGAAGTCATGCGAGACCGTGCCGGTCAGCACATAGCGCATCTTGCCGACGTCCTTCTCGACGCCAAGGCTGCCGTCCACGGTCTGGCGCAGCGGCTGYGAGGTGACGCCGGCAATCGCACCCGGCGACGAAGCGGTTTCGGGCGCTGCTTCGTAGCCGAGCTTGGCGATGGCKCGCAGCTCCTTGTCGAGATCGACATTGAGCYGGCCTTCGATCTTGCCCCGCGCGTCGTTGATCTTYTCGCCCGAGAGCGTATTGCGGAAAGTGCCGTAGCCATCGATCGAGGCCGAATTCTCGCGCCAGTCCGAGGTGGCGGAGAAACGCAGCGCTGTCTCGGACAGCAGCGCCCGTGTTCCACCGCTGCTGGCATCGGCATTGGACGTTGCGGTGATGCCCTGCTCGAGCGTCGGCCGAAAGACAAAAGTGCCGACCTTGATGCCGGCGGCGGCGAAGGGGTCGTCCTCGGCTTTCACCTTCCGGCCTTCGATCGATCCGGTCCGGTCGGCGCCGGGATCGAGCTTCTGCCTGCCGACGCTGTCGACGGTGACGGCACGGCGGTTGGCGCCGTCTTCGTCGGTGGCGGCTGCGTCGGTCTGGTTGTCGACGGCAGCGGTTGTCGTACTGTCGACCGCCGCGCCGGCCTTCTTCTTGGCCTTTTTCCTGTCGGCTGTCCTGGCGTCCTTCTTCGCCTTGGCCTCGTTGGCGCGCTGCCGGGCGGTCGACGGCCGGCGCGGCTGGGCAGCCGTCGGATTCTTGGCGAAGGGATCGCCCGTCGCCTGCGGCTGGTCGAAAATGCTGCCTGTCGCGGCCGCCGTCTGGTCGTCGTCGGGAACGGCGCCGGGGCTTGCCGGTCGATAGGGGTTTATCGGCGCGGCATCTTGAGCGGCAGCCGCCGGCGAGGCTTGGTCCTGCGATCGCTGTGCCCGCAACTGCTTCGCCTTGCGCTGCTGGTCAGCCAGGATGGCCGATTCGGAGACCTCGCCGCGCAGTCCGGTGTCCTGTGCAAATACCGGCGCGGGGCGCAGCAAAGCGAGAACGCTCGCCGTCACCAGCAGCGCGCCGACGGCTATGCCCATTCGACCTTTTTTCGTTTCAGGCTGGGGCCCGGACATCGTCACCACTGCTTGCGAGGCGCAGGCGCGCCATACTTACCGAACCGTAAATGCGGATGGTTAACGGATGGTTGAGGCGGGCCCATTGCGCCATCCCGTGCGAGCACGAGACAGCAATTCCGTTGGACAGGCGGCCGGCAAAGCGCTAATCGCATCTGCCATGCAAGCGGGGTCCCCAGAAAGAAAGCAGCCGGACAGGCAGGCTGCGATCGAATCGGCGCTCAGAACGGTCGCGACGGAGCAGGCCGGCGTAGCCGCGCTTGCCACCGCGCTCGGCAACGGCCTGGCCGAGCCATTCGCGGCCGCCATCGACCTCATCTCGGGGATAGAGGGCCGCGTCATCGTCACGGGCGTCGGCAAGAGCGGCCATATCGGCTCCAAGATCGCCGCCACGCTCGCCTCGACCGGCACGCCCGCCTTCTTCGTCCATTCTGCCGAGGCCAACCACGGCGATCTTGGTATGATTGCCAGGGACGATGCCATCATCGCCATGTCGTGGTCGGGCGAGACCAAGGAACTGATGGGGATCGTCGCCTATTCGAGGCGCTTTTCGATCCCGCTGATTGCGATCACCTCCGGTGAAAGTTCGGCGCTGGCCCGCGCCGCGGACGTCGTACTTCTGCTGCCGACCGTGCCGGAAGCCTGTCCGCACGGGCTGGCGCCGACCACGTCGACGCTGCTGCAGCTCGTCATGGGCGATGCGCTGGCAATCGCGCTGCTCGAGGCGCGCGGCTTCACGCCGGACCATTTCCGCACCTTCCATCCGGGCGGACAACTCGGCGCCAATCTGACGCAGGTTTCCGAGATCATGCGGGTCGGCGACCAGATACCGCTTGCCGTCCTCGGCACCAAGATGCCGGAAGCGGTGATGACGCTATCCAACAAGAAGGTCGGCTGCGTCTGTATCGTCGATGCGAAAGGCCAACTGGTCGGCATCATCACCGACGGCGATGTCGCGCGCAACCTGCATCGCAACCTGGCCGACATCGCCGTCGAAGAGGTGATGACGCGCACACCCAAGACCATTGACCCGCAGACGCTCGCGGGCACGGCAATCGCCATACTCAACGAGCACAATATCGGCGCGCTGGTCGTGATCAAGAACAGGATGCCGGTCGGCGTGGTTCATTTCCACGACCTGTTGCGCATTGGCGCAGCCTAAAGCGGGTCTCAGCCGCCCAATATCCCGGCTCAAATCGCTTCGACTGTAAGCTCCAGATCCGTGTCGGCGGCTCCCGTCACGCGCACCTGCGTGCCGGCCGGAAGGTCAGGGCCGGACACACGCCATAGCGTATCGCCAAGCCTGATACGGCCGCGGCCGTTCTTGATCGGCTCGGCGAGCGTCGCCGTGCGGCCGACCATCTGCGCGCCGCGCCGGTTGAGCAGCGGCTGGTCCACCTCGCCGACGCGCGCGGCCGTCAGCCTCTTGCCGATGAAGGCCGAGACCACGGACAGGGCCAGGAAGGCGAGAACCTGAACCTGCCAGGTCCAAATCACGGCATCCATCCGGGCCTGCCACGTCCAGATGGCAACATATCTGATGAACAGCGACACGGCGCCGATGATGAGCGCCGCGATGCCGATCCACAGCATGAAGACGCCTGGCRCCACGACTTCCATCACCAGGAGCACGAAACCGAGGACCACCCAGTTCCAAGGCCCAAGTTCGGAAACGATGCTGTCGATCATTGACGTTCTCCCCGCCCAGACGACGTCACATCAATTGTCGCCGGGCTTGACGACCGGCGGGCGGGATGCCTGCCGCTGCGCGCCGGAGGGGCCGTCGTTCTTGAAGACCTCCCTGGCGATCTCGCCTATGCCGCCCAGCGTGCCGATCAGCGACGACGCCTCCAGCGGCATCAGCACGATCTTGTTGTTGCTCGACGAGCCGATCCTTGCCAACGCCTCTGTGTACTTCTGGGCGATGAAGTAGTTGAGCGCCTGCACATCGCCCTTGGCGATGGCTTCCGAGACCACCTGCGTCGCCTTGGCTTCGGCCTCGGCCGAGCGCTCGCGCGCCTCGGCGTCGCGGAAGGCGGCTTCCCTGCGGCCCTCGGCCTCGAGAATCTGCGACTGCTTCAGGCCCTCGGCGGC
>BFBZ01000020.1_pt90 | contig 46364 bp, 48 predicted proteins | sample 1888401 | NCBI WGS metagenome assembly BFBZ01 (sample SAMD00112614, study PRJDB3348) | symbiont metagenome | host: Chara braunii | reverse complement strand
CTAGCTCCATTTGTGGAAGATGAAGAACGCGCCGGCGGCGATGAAGGCAAATCCGAGCGCGTGATTCCAGCCCAGCGGCTCCTTCAGGTACAGCACCGAGAAGGCTGCGAACACCACCAGCGTGATCACCTCCTGCATGGTCTTGAGCTGCGCCGCCGAGTAGACCGCGCTGCCCCAGCGATTGGCCGGCACCGCCAGCCAGTATTCGAAGAACGCGATGCCCCAGCTCACCATGATGACGATGGGCAGCGGATGATCCTTGAACTTGAGATGACCGTACCAGGCAAAGGTCATGAACACGTTCGAGGCGAACAGCATCAGGATCGGCAGCAGCGACGGCGAAATGGCGGGCATCGATGTCCTCTTGCAGACAAGGCAGGCGGTAACCCGCAAGCACGAAACCGGGTTCCATGCCGATCTGCATATCATTTGATTTGAAGGCGGCGAAAGCTCGCCTGGCCGCGGCAACCGCCTTTTAACAGTCGAAGCGGAAATGCCGGCGCCGTTGCGGCGCTGTCGTCAAACTATGGGCCTGTCGTTCGTTTGACAAACAGACAGCGAGAACGCGCATGCGGTTCGACTGGCGTGCCATTTCAGGTCCGGCCTTGACGGCGATCACCGCGCTCGCCGCCTTCCTGATCGATCGCCTGATCGTGCCGGTGCCCAATCCCGCGCCGCTGTTCGTCTGCATCGTGGCGCTGGCGAGCTCGATCAACGGCATCACCTCCGGATTGATCTCGGCTGCAATCGCGGTGGCCGCCTCGGCGCTGTTCTTCCTCGATCATCGCGCGCTGCCCGGATATGACGCCGCCGACGTCGCACGGATGCTGATGCTGGGCGCGACCACGGCCGGCACCGCCTTGATCACCGGGATGCTGCGGCAGAAATGGATCGACGCCTTTGCCGCGGACCAGCAGCATCATGCCACCGCGGCGCGGCTCGCCGCCGCGCTCGACCAGGTCGACATCGGCATCGTGCTGCTCGACGCCGACACCCGCGCCGAGTTCATCAACCGCGCCTTCCGCGACTATTTCGCGCTGTCGGATGCCCAGGCCGAGAGCAAACCGCCCTTCGTCGCGCTGATGTATCACGGCCGCGACACCGGCGCCTATGAATTGCCGGAAGACGAACTGAGCGCCTTCATCACCAAGCGAATCGAGATGATGCGCGCAGGCGATTCCACGCCGATCAACCTCAATCTCGCCGACGGCCAGGTGCTGCGCTTCAGCTGCACCGCGCTGCCCGACGGTGGCCGCATGCTGAGCTATACGCCGGTGACCGACCTGGTGCGGTACACCGACGATCCGGCCCGGGCCGACGAATATCGCGCGCAGCGCGCCGGGCGCGAGCGCCATCTGGCGCGGCTCATGCGCGCCGCCGAGTGAGGCGCGGCTTCATCCGCAATTGATCCTGCATCGCCCCACCGATAGAAGGTTGCAAGCGATGCGCACGCATCGCGCAACGCAGGATCGATCATGGCCGACGACGTYACCATCCGCTTCGTCACGCGCGACGACTACGCCCAGTGGCTTCCCTTGTGGGACGGTTACAACGCCTTCTATGAGCGGTCCGGACCGACCGCGCTGGCGCCCGAGATCACCGCGATGACGTGGCAGCGCTTCTTCGATGGCTATGAGCCGGTGCATGCGCTGGTCGCCGACGCCGGCGGCACGCTGCTCGGGCTGACGCATTATCTGTTTCACCGATCGACAACGGCGATCGCGCCGACCTGCTATTTGCAGGATCTGTTCACCAGTCAGGCCGCGCGCGGCAAGGGCGTCGGCCGCGCCTTGATCAACGGCGTTTACGCGCAGGCCAGGCGTGTCGGATCGCCGCGCGTCTACTGGCAGACACATGAGACCAACCACACCGCAATGCAGCTTTACGACAAGGTCGCGGACAAGCCCGGCTTCGTCATCTATCGCAAGATTCTCTGAGCGCGCGTTCGCGGCTTGTGGATTGCACAGAGATGTCACCGGCGCGTTACAAAGCCCGGCTAGGCTTTTGCTTGCGTAAGATCAGGCCCCCCGTCTCAGATCTCGCGCCCCGAGCGGTCCCCGTCAGTCGCCGCGTCTGACCGGGACCGCTTTTTTTGCGGCATTGCCATGCACGATCGGCGGTAGGGCGACACCTTGCCGGCCCGCGACGCGACCGTCACAATGCGCGACCCCTCGCCTATCCCACAGGATTGTCTCATGGAAATTCGCAATCTCGGCGGCTCCGGCCTGCGCGTGTCCGCAGTCGGCATCGGCTGCAACAATTTCGGCCAGCGCACCGATCTCGAAACCTCGCGCAAGGTGATCCACAAGGCGATTGACCTCGGCATCACGCTGTTCGACACCGCCGACATCTATGCCGGCATGGGCGGCTCGGAGACCGTGCTCGGCACCGTGCTGGGCGATCGCCGCAAGGACGTCGTGCTCGCGACCAAATACGCCAAGCCGATGGCGACCGACGGTACCAAACAGGGCGCCTCGCGGCGCTACATCATGTCGGCGGTCGAAGCGAGCCTGACGCGGCTGAAGACCGACTACATCGATCTCTACCAGCAGCACGATTACGACCCGCTGACGCCGATCGACGAGACGCTTCGCGCGCTCGACGATCTCGTCCGCCAGGGCAAGGTGCGTTACATCGGCAACTCCAACTTCCCGGCCTGGCGCATCGCGGAGGCGGAATATGTCGCGCGGCAGATGAACGTGAGCCGCTTCGTGTCCTGCCAGGACGAATACAGCCTCGTGGTGCGCGACATCGAGAAGGACCTGCTGCCGGCGGCGCAAGCCTACAATCTCGGCCTGCTGCCGTTCTTCCCGCTCGCAAGCGGCCTGTTGACCGGCAAATACCAGCGCGGCGCCGCCGCTCCCGCCGACACCCGCTTCGCCAAATCGCCGGCGCTGAAGGATCGTTACGTGACGCCACGCAACGAGGCCATCGTCGAGAAGCTGCAAGCCTTCGCGCAGGCGCGCGGCCACACCATGCTCGAACTCGCCTTCTCCTGGCTCGCCGCCCGCCCGCAAGTCGCAAGCGTGATCGCCGGTGCCACCCGCCCCGAGCAGGTCGAGCAGAACGTGAAAGCGATCAACTGGAAGCTGACGGCGGAGGAGATGGCGGAGATCGACGGGATCACGAAGGGGTAATTACCGGCGTCGTCCCGTCGAAGGCCGGGACCCATAACCACAGATATGCGGTTATGGCGTCGCTGTGGCTCCAGCGTTTTCCAACAATCGAGTTCGGTGGCAATGGGTCCCGGCCTTCGCCGGGACGACGCCGTGGTTGTGGCGCGCTTACACCACCAGCCCCTTCATCGGCTTCGCCGGCGCGCTGTCCGGAAACACCGTGTCCGCCAGCACGCGCTCGCCGAGGCCGAACTGGTCGTGCAGCACGCCCTTGATCACGGCGCGCAGGTCGGTGGTCGCGGCGAGATCRCGGGCCTGGTAGAGATTGGCCGGCTTCAGACCGGGCCARTCGGTGATCATGCGGCCGCCATTSACMGCGCCRCCGGCGAGCAGCGCGATGGTTCCGGTGCCGTGGTCGGTGCCCTCGGTGCCGTTGATCCGCGCGGTGCGGCCGAATTCGGTGGCGACCACGATCACGGTATCGCGCCAGCGCGCGCCGAGGCCGCTCTGGAATTCCGCCAGCGCGCCGTCGAGACCGCCGAGCAGTTGCGCCAGCCGGCCGACCGGGCCGCCCTCATTGGCATGGGTATCCCAGCCGTCGAAGGCCAGCGCGCCGATCCGCGGACCATCGTCCGCCGCCATCAGCTTGGCGGCGCCGCGCGCCACCAGCCGCATTGCCGCCGCGCCACCACCACCGGGCTTCGGCTTCATCTCATCGCCCTGCGCCTGCTTCTCGAGCTGCAAGCCTTGCGTCAGCGCACTGGCCAGCGCCGGATCGCGGTGCTGGTAGAGATCGAGCAGCCGCATCGCGGTGTCGTCCGCGGCCTGCGGCAACGCCGTCGGCGCCCAGCCGACGGTCGGCGCGGCGCCGCGCAGCACCAGCGCCGTGGTCGGGCCGACCGCAAGCGCACTCATCACCCGCTCGCCCTTCGGCAGCGCCTCCAGCGCACGGTTGAGCCAGCCGGACTGCACGCGGCCGGGACCGGAGAAGCCGCTCTCCAGCACGTCCTGGCCATCGAAATGCGAACGGTCGCGATACGAGGTCGCCACCGCATGCACCACCGCGGCCTGTTTGGCGCGATACATCCGCGCGAATTCCGGCATCGCCGGATGCAGGCCGAAGAACTGATCCAGCATCAACGCCGCGTTCGGCCCATCGGGCCGCAGCGCGATCGCGCCATGCAGGCTGGCATAGTCGGGATCGCCGACCGGCGCGACCGTCGCCAGACCGTCGAGCGCGCCGCGCAGGATGATGGTGACGAAGCGCGGATCGCGGCCATCGGCCGCGCGCGCGAATTTCGGCAAATACGCCCAGGCGGCAAACGAGGCACCGCCGAGCAGCAGCGTCCGCCGCGACGTCGCCTGCATCATCAGGCTCTCGGAGCAATCCATCGTCATCTCCTCTGGAATTCCGGCGACATCAACAGCAGCGCCAACGCCTGCTGCTTCGTCTCCGCGCGCTCGATGGTGCGCCGCGTCTCAGGCGAGGCGGCATCCGCCGCAATCAGCTCGAGCAGGTCGCGCGGATCGAACTTGTCGGCGAGCTGGGAGGCGACCTGCGCCGAGATGTCGAGCCTGAGCTTGAGGCCTTCAGGCGCTGCCCAGGCCGCGGCGGTATCCGGAAAGCCGTTCGGCCCGGCCGGCGACCACAGCGGCTGGCCGAGCACATTGAGGCCGTTGAGATAGCGCCCCGGGTCCTCGGGATTGCGCGCCAGCAGGCGACCGGACGCGACCAGGAAGTCGTACGGCGAGCGCATTTTGGTCAGCGGCGCCTGCCACGCCTCGTTGGCCCCAACGAGTGCCGTGGTGAACGCCCTGAGATCACCGTCGGTCTTGGTGAAGGTCTCTTGCAGCTTCGCCACCAGCGCCGGCGCCGGATCGTCGGCGACGAAATGGCGCGCGAACTTGGTCGCGATGAATTTCGCGGTCGAGGGATGCCGCGCGATGTCCGACAGCACCGCCTCGCCCTGCGCGATCCCGGCCTGCGCATAGGTCTTGCCCAGCACCTGCTGGGCGCCGGGCTCATGCGCGTTGGCATTGAACACGAAGCTGCCGGGCGCGCCGAGCTGGCCCTGCCGTCCGGCGAAGGTCCAGCCGGTGATGACCCGCGCGAACGACGTCACGTCGCCCTGGGTGTAGCCGCCGTCGACGCCCAGCGTATGCAGCTCCATGATCTCGCGGGCGAGGTTCTCGTTGAGGCCGCGGTGGCGGTTGATGCCGGCGCGCGAGTCCGGGCCGAGCGATTGCTGGTTGTCGAGGAAGAACAACATCGCCGGATGCTGCTCGACCGCCTTCAGCATGTCCGAGAAGCGGCCGAGCACGTGCGGACGGATCGCCTCGCGCTCGAATGAGCCGGCCCACATCCGCGCCAGCGCGCCCTTGTTGGCCGAGATGCAGAAATGGTTGGACCAGAACGCCACGAGCCGTTCGACGAATCCGCAATCGGCGACCACACCGCGTTGCAGCCGCGCCAGCGCCTCGGCACGGTACGTCTTCTGGATGATGTTGAGCGGCTGCGCCGGCGGCTTCGGTGGATTAACCGATGACTGCATCGTGGTGGACGGCGTCATCGCCGCGTTGGCGCCATCCGCCGCCTGCGCCTGCATCGCCGGATCCTTGCCGGCGATTTCCTTGGCGGCCGACGACAATGACAGGTTACGCCGCTGCTGCGCCGTGGCGTCCGCGCCTTGCGGCGGCGTCTCGCTCGCGCCCTGCTGCGCCGCCTTCGCGGCATCGCGCGCCTGCTTGATCTCGAACTGATAGTCGAACACCTGCTTGCCKAGTTCCGGCGTCGAGAGCAGGCCSGGCACTTCGAGCAGCGCSCCGTTCGGACGCGCCAGTTCCGCCAGCACGAAACCGCGCGGATCGGAKGCRGCGTTGATGAARTCGCCGGCYGCSCCGCCGCGGGCGCCGAATCCGAACCGGTTGAGCGCAATCAGCGCCGCTTGCGAATCACGGGCCATCAGAATTCCCTTAACGGCCGATCCCGGCTATATCAGTTRCGCGGCATCATAGCGCGGTCCGGGATGAACCCGAGATTAATTCGTGCATTAAATCGCGGTTAGAATGGACCTCTCGTCGAACGATCGTTCTGAACAAGCTTCGCCGCGCCGGCTTGCCTGCACGGCGTGCGGCAGCGAATTCTCCTGCTCGCTGACGGGATCGTGCTGGTGTTCCGACGAGAGCTTCCGTCTGCCGATGCCGGGCGACGGCAGCGACTGCCTGTGCCCGGCCTGCTTGCGGAAACTTGCGCAACAGCAGGCAGCGGCGAACGCACGCTGGACCGTGGACGCCATCCTGCTCGACATGGACGGCACGCTGCTCGACACCGAGAAGGTCTACTTCGAGAGCCTCGTCGCTGCGCTCAATGCATGCGGCTACACTGACGGCGTCGTCGCGCTGTGCCATGCCATGGTCGGGCTTCCCGGCCCGGTCTGCGAGGCGATGCTGCGCGAGCATTACGGCCCCGCGCTTCCGCTCGACGACATCAATCGGGCCTTCATCGAACATCGCGATCGGATGATGGACGCGGGCCTGCCGCTCAAGCCCGGCACGCTCGCCCTGCTCGATGCCATCGCCGCGGCGAAACGCCCGATGGCGATCGTCACTTCGTCGTCGCGCCGCTCCGCCGAACGCAACCTCACGCTTGCCGGCATCCGCGATCGCTTCGAGACACTGCTGACGCTCGACGACGTGACGCACGGCAAGCCGGATCCGGCACTCTATCTCAAGGCCGCCGCGCGGCTCGGTGTGCGGCCTGCGGCCTGCATCGCGGTCGAGGACTCCAACCACGGCGTCGCCGCCGCGCACACCGCCGGCGCGATCACCCTGATGGTGCCGGACATCGCACCGCCAACGGAAGAGACGCGCGCGAAATGCGCAGCCGTGCTGCCCGACCTCAACGCGGTGCTGGCGTTGTTGCAGCAGCGCGGCGCGCTCTAAGCGTCATTGCGAGCCCTTCGGATAACACGCTGGCGGGTTACGCCGGAGCCGTCATCAGGCGACAATTTGCGCAGTTCAGATCGTTCGCACCTTCGATGACTTCGCGGTCTTTGCGCGTTTCGCCGCGGCGTGACTATCGCGCGCCGCATGGCGGCTGCGCGTCTTCGCGTCCAGCGCCGCCTGTGGTGTAGTGCCGCCACCGCGGTGAGCGGCATATTCCTTGCCATCGATCGGCGCCAGATGGGGCGGGTCGAAATTGAGGTAGGGGCGCGCGACGCCAAACTCCCTGCCGTGCGCGTCGACCCATTTCCAGAGCCTCTCCGACGATTTCCAACGGTCGTCGCGAGTCGCGCCGTCGATGCTGACGATGTCGGCCGCGAGCCCGTGGCCGTAGCCGCCACGGAAGCTGCCGCCGTGATACGACTTGTTGCTGGCCGCCTTCAGCCCGCTTGCAATCGACTGGCGGTAGTCATCGCGGAAGGCGCTGGTGATACCAGGCGAAAGGCCGGCCTGTTCCGCCGCGAGAAGCACATGAAAGAGCTTCAGCTTGAAGCTCCGATCCACGCCTCCCATGACGTAGTCCATCATCGGCATGCCGGCTCTTTCCGCTGCCTGGGTATCCTTCCAGGCGAAATCCTCATCGACAAGCCTGGTGAAGGTTCTGGTGACCGTCACCATCTTCTTCTTTCTCTTGACCGTCACCTGCCTCTGCTCTGGCACCTTGATGGTGTCTTCCTTGGGTGTCCTTTGATAGAGCGCCCACAGATAGCGATCGATGCAGGCGTTGACGTCCCAGCACTCGTCGAGGATTTCGACGGAGTCCACCGCCGGCCTGGCCACGCGAGGCTCCGGATCCGGCGTGTCCGCGGCCGGAGCAGGGAGAGATTGGATGTCCAGCGGCAGTGCCGGATCGGTCAACCCGGCCCGGACGACAGGTTCCGTTTCGCGCACGATCGGCACAGCATGGGCCGTCGCCGCCGCTTCCCGTTCGCTCATGGTCGGTGCATGAGGGCCGTCGACGGCAGCGCTCGATGTGGCAGTTGCTGGTGATGTCGCTGATACCGCATCGGCGACGACTGTAGGTGCGCGGGAATCATCAACTGATGCACTGGTGACCGACGCATCGATCTTGTCGATGCCAGCCGCACCGGACGTCGCAACCCACGAAACAATACAGCCCGACAGAACCACCGTCCCGCTCAACGCTGCCGCCCGCACCCGCCGCGAATTCATTATCCCAGCCTCCACGGGCTCTTCTGAAGCCAGATTGCAAGCATGTGACGATGCGGATTGTCTGCTCACGGCGTGGTCGCGCAATGGCGAAAGAAGGTTAACACCCCTTCTTTCCGAACGATGTTGCGCGAATGCAACTCGTAGCCAGCCCCCGTTTCCGGCCCCGCCAACGCCGCAAGCGTCCCTGGCCCCCAAGGCGATCGTGTAGGGCGTGAGCAGACCTCGTTACGCCGTCGCGGCAACGAGCCAATTATTCGGCAGGTCCCGCGAATAGCAACAGATTGCCGTCCAGATCCTTGACGATGAAGTCCCTGGCACCCCAGGGCTCCCGCCGCAGCGTCTGGAAGAAATCTACGCCAGCCGCCTGATACTCCAGGAACAACGCCTTGATTTCCGCCGCGGTCGCAACCGTCAGCGATGCCGCCAGCAGCTGCTCGCGATCGCGCAACGCTCCATCGATCAACGGCGCCGCGACGCAGCGTAGATTGATCCGCGCAACGTCGCGCGCCACCTGCGCGTAGTACGGCGGCTCGCCATAGGTAAAGGCGACGGTGAAACCGAGCTTGCGCGTGAAGAATTCGCACGCCGCGTTGATCTCGGAGACGAACAGCTGCGGCTCGGCGGCGGTGATGACGGGTTTGGCGGTTTGGGTATCTGCATGATCGACCATGGTCAGGAGTCCTATCTTGAGCGCCTGCCAGCTCGCAAACCCGTGCTGCCGCGCGACCAGCTCCTGCGCATCACCCAGCTTGAAGCTGTGCGCGAGGATGTCGGAATCGGTCATCTGGCTGAAGCGGGACAGGCCGGACCTGATCTGGGCGGCGACCGGATGATAGCGATCACGGTGCCGGCGCAGGATCAGCTTGGCCTGTTTGCGAAGGTTTTCGAGATCGGGCATGGGCGCAGCTACGGTTGACGTCGCGTAGGTGGGCATTGCCCCTTCGGCCGAACGCCGATGCGCCCTACATGCAGCGACGCGAGGATGCCGGGACGTCGCGTCGCTGTCAATCGCGCCGTTTCCGGCCCGGCTTCGTCAGCGCCGTCTCGATCAGTGTCCGCGCGGCCTCGCCTGCCGTCTCCATGTAGCTAGCGTCGCGATGCAGCAGCACGACGGCGAACGAACCGTCCAGCAGCAGCAGGATCTGTCGCGCCAGCTTGAGCGGATCGGCGATCTCCTGCTCGGCGAAGGTCGCGCGCAGCCAGTCCTCGAACTTCTTCTTGTGCGCGGCGCCGATCCTGATCGCGGGATGGCCGGGCATGTTGGCGAGCTCGGCCGAGGTGCGCAGGAAGCCGCAGCCCTTCCACTTCGGATGCCGCGCCGAGCGCGCGAGGTTCCTGAAGATCGCCTCGACCTTTGCGGACAAACCGCCCTCGGCCTCCGCGAACCATTTTCGGAACAGCGCGAGGTTCGGCTGGTCGCGCGCGGCGAGATAGGCGGCGACCAGGTCGTCCTTGCTCTTGAAGTGGTAATACAGCGTGCGCTTGGTGAGACCGGCCTTGGCCGCGACCTCGTCGACGCTGACGCGGCGGATGCCTTCATTGTAGAACAGCGCGCTCGCCGCCTGGACGATACGCTCGCGGGTCGGCTCGGAGGGTCTCGGCATACAGCGTATGTATACTGACCAGTAAATATACACAATTCGCGACAGCGCCTACATTCGGCATCGCCCCAGCAATGCCGGAGACTGCCCATGTCCGACCCCATCCTGCTCGACATCGACGACGGGATCGCCCTGATCACGCTGAACCGTCCCGCGCAGCTCAATGCGCTGAGCTACGTGCTGATCGACCGGCTGATGACGGCGCTCGACCGCATCGAGGGCGATGCCGCGGTGCGCGCCGTGATCCTGACCGGCGCCGGCGAGCGCGCCTTCTCGGCGGGCGCCGACATCAAGGAATTCTCGGAAAGCGTCAAGCAAGGCGCCGCCGTCGCGGTGCGCGATTTCGTCCGCCGCGGACAAGCCATGACGGCACGGCTCGAAGCGTTCAGGAAGCCGGTCATCGCCGCGGTCAACGGGCTCGCCTTTGGCGGCGGCTGCGAGATCACGGAAGCCGTGCATCTCGCCATCGCCAGCGACCGCGCGCTATTCGCCAAACCCGAGATCAAGCTCGGCATGCCCCCGACCTTCGGCGGCACGCAGCGATTGCCGCGGCTCGCCGGCCGCAAGCGCGCGCTGGAATTGCTGCTGGCTGGCGATCCCTTCCCACCCGAGCATGCGCGCGAGATCGGGCTGGTCAACCAGATCGTGCCGCACGATCAATTGCTGAATGCCGCGCGCGAGCTCGCCGGCCGTATCACCAGGCACTCGCCGGGCAGCGTCGCCAGCACCATCACCGCGGTGACGCGCGGGCTCAACATGCCGATCGCCGAGGGACTGCTGGTCGAGAGCGAGCAATTCGCCGCGCTGGTGCCGAGCCGCGATCTTGCCGAGGGGTTGGCGGCGTGGAAGGAGCGGCGGCCGGCGAAGTATGTCGGGGCGTAAGGCACACTCGTTCCGCGTCCGTCATTGCGAGGAGCGAAGCGACGAAGCAATCCATTGCTCCGCATCTGCGGTTCGATGGATTGCTTCGCTTCGCTCGCAATGACGCGGAGAGTCTTACCGCACCACTGCCGCCGTCTGCCCGAACAGCAGTTTCCGTTCTTCCTCGGTGCGGATCGCGGGCTGGCCGAAATTCGGATTGACCTCCTTGGCCTTGGCATAGGCGCGCTCGGTCGCCGGGCGCTTGCCGATGGTCTCCAGCCAGCGCTTCAGATGCGGGAAATCGTCGATCTCCTGGCCCTGGTTCTTGTACGGCACGACCCAGGGATAGCTCGCCATGTCGGCGATCGAATAGGCGCCGGCGATGAACTCGCGGTCGGCGAGGCGCTTGTTGAGCACGCCGTAGAGCCGGTTGGTCTCGTTGACATAACGATCGATCGCGTAAGGCAGCTTCTCGACCGCATAGTTGCGGAAATGATGGTTCTGCCCGGCCATCGGCCCGAGCCCGCCCATTTGCCAGAACGTCCACTGGATCGCGTCATAACGTCCGTAGAGATCCTCGGGCAGGAATTGCCCGGTCTTCTCGGCGAGATAGAGCAGGATCGCGCCGGATTCGAACAAGGAGACCGGCTTGCCGCCGCCCTTCGGCGCGTGGTCGACGATCGCCGGAATGCGGTTGTTCGGCGCGACCTGCAGGAAGTCCGGCTTGAACTGATCGCCCTTGCCGATGTTCACCGGGAAAATCTTGTACTCCAGTCCCGTCTCCTCGAGGAACATCGTGATCTTGTGACCGTTCGGCGTGGACCAGTAGTGGAGGTCGATCATGGACGTGATCCTGCATTGCTGGAGATGAAATGACGTGCATCGGCAAGAAAGATGCGGATGCATGGAGTTGGACGCAAACCCGCGCCCAAGTCAATGGCGTGCGCATTGCACCGCGCGCGAATGTGATCTGCGGCCGACGCAAGCGCGCGATTGAGCCGCGCCCCGATTGCTCATAGGCTTGGCCGGGATTGCGTTGGACGATTTTCAGAACATGGGGCATTGCAATGACACGGGATTTGGCACGACGAGATTTCCTCAAGGGTTCGGCGGCCTTCGCCGGCGCCGCGGCTGCGGGCGCATTCTCCTGCGTCGAGATCGCGAGCGCCGCGCCGATCGAGGTGCCGACCGTCGACAAGCTCTCGATCCGGGTGCTGGTCGATTCAAGCTTCGACCTGTTCCTGCGGCCGAAGCAGGCGCACGGCGTCTCGATTGCGCCGGCGGCGCGCGGCACCGACTTCCGCAAATCGCTGCACAATGAATGGGGCCTGTCGCTGTGGCTGGAATCGGAGGCCAAGGGCGCCCAGCGCACGCTGATGCTGGACTATGGCTACACGCCCGAAGTCCTGATCAACAACATGGAGCTTACCGGCGTCGATCCGTCGAAGCTCGACGCCCTGATCGTGAGCCACGGGCACTACGACCATTTCGGCGGCCTCAACGGCTTCCTTGATAAATTCCGCGACAGGCTGCCCGCCGACGTCAAACTCTATGCCGGCGGCGAGGACAATTTCTGCCATCGCGTCAATCCGACCTCGACCAAGGGCCAGTTCACCGATTTCGGCACGCTGGACCGCCGCCAGCTCGCTGCGCAGCGCGTCACCACGGTGCTGTGCGAGACGCCGACCGTGATCGCCGGCCACGCGTTCACGACCGGCAAGATCACCCGCCGCAGCATCGAGCGCGTGCTGCCGCAGACCTGGGTCGAGTTCGGCATCAAGGACGGGCTCGGCTGCAACGCCAGCCACTATTTGCCGGCCGAGATGGAAGGCAAGATCGTGCCCGACGAGCACATCCATGAACACGCGACCTGCTTCAACGTCCGCGACTTCGGCCTCGTCGTGATCTCGTCCTGCGGCCATGTCGGCATCGTCAATTCGGTGAAGCAGGCGCAGGAGGTCTCGGGCATCCAGAAGGTGCACGCGATCGTCGGCGGCTTCCATCTCGGGCCGGCGCCGAAGGACTACCTCACCGAGGTGGTGGCCGAGATCAAGAAGCTCGATCCCGACGTGCTGATCCCGATGCATTGCTCCGGGCTCAACTTCGTGCAGGAAGCAACCGCGCAGATGGGCGACAAGGTGCTGGTCACGACCACCGGCAGCCGCCTTTCCTTCGGCATATGATCCGGCCGATCCTGCGCGGTATCGCATGCGCCGGCGCCGGCCTCTGGCTGACGCTGGCGCCGGCACTCGCCGGCGATGCGCCGCAGCAATCGGCGCGCTCGGCCGCCGAGATCATGGACATCCTGATGTGGAATCGCGAGCCGGTCGGCGGACCGTTCGCACTGACCGATCAGGCCGGCCATCAGCGCACCGACAAGGAGTTTCGCGGCAGGCTGATGCTGGTCTATTTCGGCTTCACCTATTGCCCCGACGTCTGCCCGACCGATTTGCAGGCGATCGGGCTGGCGCTCGACAAGCTCGGCCGCGACAGCGATCAGGTGCAGCCGATCTTCATCACGGTCGATCCCGAGCGCGACACCGCCGCGCATCTCGCCGACTACGTGCCGCTGTTCCACCCGCGGCTGCTCGGGCTGACCGGCAGCGCCGATGCGATCCGCAAGGTCGCCGACGCCTACAAGGTCTATTACGCCAGGGTGCCGCAGGACGCTGGCGACTACACCGTCGATCACACCGCCTACATCTACCTGATGGATCGCGACGGCAATTATCTCGGCTTCTTCCCGCCGGGCACTTCGGCCGATCGCATGGTCGAAATCATCCGGCCGAGGCTCGCCGAGCCAGGACGCTGACAAGATCATCAACTATCGCTGCATGGCAGGTCCATCTCTCCCCTTGTGGAAGAGGTGAGGAACGCGGTGCCCTCAATGCATCCGCCCATGGGCGCGCAGAAACGTCTCGCCGGTTGCCGTCACCGTCACCCGCATACCCTCGACCGAGGGACGGCGCGCGACGTAGCCGCGGTCGACCGCGTCCTCCCAGATCGTCAGCCGCGGGCATGAAGTGCGCCAGACCTCGAGCACGTCAGCATAAGGCCGCGGTTCGCGCGCGACCCATTCCACGAGGTCGAGCACCAGGGCGTCTGTATTCTCGGTCATCTGGTCCTCTCCGGTAATTCCGCTCCGACTTCCCCTTCTCCCCGCTTGCGGGGAGAAGGTCGGGATGAGGGGGAGTCTCAGCAAGGGAGGTTGCAGTGAGACTCGCGGAGGCTCCCCCTCACCCGGCGCTTCGCGCCGACCTCTCCCCGCAAGCGGGGCGAGGTGACACACCATCGCGCTCGGATTTGATACAAGCCGTCACCGCCATTTCTGCGCCGCTTGGCCTCGACAGGCAAACTGAGTTATCTTGCCCTTGCATCAGCTTTCCTGAGGGTTCATGCGGCGCCTGCTCTTTCTCAACGGCATCAAGGCATTCGAGGCCGCGGCGCGCACCGGCAGCTTCGCGGCTGCCGGCCACGAGCTCAACGTCTCCGCCGCCGCGATCAGCCGGATGGTGCACCTGCTGGAGGAACGGCTCGGCGTCGCGCTGTTCGAGCGCAAGGCCAACCGCCTCGTCACCACGCCTGCCGGCCGCGCCTATCAGAGCGGGCTGACCCCGATCTTCGATGCGCTGGCGAGCCTCACTGCGCAGGTCACGGCGTCGGCGAGCACACGCGTCCTGACCGTCGGCGTCGGCCCGACCTTCGCGATGAAGTGGATGATCCCGCATCTCGCCGAGTTCCGCAAAGCCGAGCCCGACATCGAGGTCCGGATCACGACCGGCGGCATGGCTGTGCCGTTCGCCGACGACTGGAGCTGCGGCATCCAGCTCGGCGACGGCGAATGGCCGGGCCTGGTCGCCGAACCGCTGTTCGCCGCGGACCTGATGCCAGTGTGCACGGCGCGGCTCGCCAACGGCTTGAAGCGCCCCGCCGACCTGAAGGGACCAAGCCTGATCCGCGTCGCGCATTCGCCCGATGACTGGCCGTCCTGGCTGAAGGCCGCCGGCGTGCCGCGGCTGACCGCGCGCGGGCCGGAATTCCAGTTCTACGGCCAGGCGCTACAGGCCGCGAGCGACGGGCTCGGCATCGCGATGGGGATCCGGCCGTACATCGACGACGATCTCGCCGCCGGCCGGCTGGTGGCGCCGTTTGCGCTCAGCGTGCCGAAGGGCATGCGCTGGTATCTGGTCTATCGCGGCTTCCACGCCGAGCAGCGCGATTTCGCCGCGTTCCGGCGCTGGATCATCCGCGCTGCGACGGAACCGGCGATGCAGCGACACAACACGTCACATTCAAAGGTATTGAGATGACACCAATTCTCTCTTAGGTTGAATGACTTCCATTCCAGTCATTTCATCACGGAGAGATTGCCATGGCACGGTCCCCCCAAACCAGGTTGAGCCAGCCGTTGTTCCAGGAGCCGACCTTCGGCGAAAACGGCCCCTCGCACGATCCGACCGCATTTTCAGTTTCGCACCCCAGCGACAGCGCGATCTACAAGCAGATCGGCGATCTCGCGAAGAAGAAAGTGGTTGCGGTTCCGCCGTCCCGCCAGGCGCCGCAGGACATCTACAGTCTTGCGTCGGCCTATGGGGGGATCGGACCGCAGGTCATCGATCAGATCAACAAGGCCAAGAGCATTTCATTCCACGCTTTCGGCGATTCCGGCGCCTCGAATGCGCGTAAATATTTCAACGAGTTGCGCGTCGCGGATCAGGTCACGCTCGACAGCGCGTCGGCCCGCGGCCAGCATGAGCCGGCGGCCTTTCTGTTTCACCTCGGCGACGTCGTCTACAATTTCGGCGAGGCGGCCTATTACTACGACCAGTTTTACGAACCGTTCCGCAACTACCCGGCGCCGATCTTCGCCATCCCCGGCAATCACGACTCGTTCATCGTGCCGGGCACCAAGCCGGACGCGGTACCGCTGACCACGTTCCAGCGCAATTTCTGCTCGCCTGCGACCGTCATCACGCCGGAGGCCGGTTCGCTGCACCGGACCGCGATGACTCAGCCCGGCGTCTACTTCACGCTGGATGCGCCGTTCGTGCGGATCATCGGATTGTTCAGCAACGCGCTGGAGGACCCCGGCGTGATCTCCAACCTCAGCAAGAAATGGCCTGACGTCTCCAATATCCAGATCGATTTCCTGCGCGCGCAGCTCAACCGCATCAAGCAGGAGAAGTACGCAGGCGCCGTCATCATCGCGATGCACCACCCGCCATTCAGCTACTCACCCAAATCGAAGAGCGATGGGACCGGCGGCAATCACGGTTGCAGCACCGAAATGTGGGCGGAGATCGATACGATCTGCCACGAGGTCGGGGTCTATCCCCACGCCGTGCTGTCCGGCCACGCCCACAACTACCAGCGCTACACGCGCCTGATGGCGTTCGACAAGTTCAAGGAGATCGGCGTGCCCTTCATCGTCTGCGGCGACGGCGGCCACAACGTCAATCCGCTGGTCATGCCGCGTCGTGGCGAGCCGGCCCAGGAGCCCAATGCCGGCTCCGACGTCACCTATCTGGAGGGCCCCAAGCCGGTCGCCAAGGTCCACAAGCTGATCCTCGCCAAATACGACGACCACAATTACGGCTACCTGCGCATCGACGTCGACAAGCAATATCTCAAGATCGGCTTCCACCAGGTCGGTGTTCGGTCGCTGGCGCAATCGCGCTTCGACATGGTCACCGTTCGCCTCGCCGACCGGCATCTGGTGGCGAACTGATCAGCGGCGAACGCCCGGTCCCTGACAGCGGGATCGGGCGTCTGCCCGCGCGATGCTGGCCTGCATCGTACGTTTGGGCCATGATCCGCCGGTGCTGGAGCAACGGATCGATACGCTGGTGATCGGTGGCGGTCAGGCCGGGCTCACCATGAGCCACCGGCTGAAGCAGCGCGGCATCGACCATCTGGTGCTGGAGCGGGGACGGATCGCGGAGCGCTGGCGCAGCGAACGCTGGGACGGCTTGATGTTCCAGTTTCCGAACTGGTCGGTGCGGCTGCCGGAGTTCGCGTTTCCGCACCGCGATCCCGATGGCTTCTCCGCCACCGCCGACATCATTGCCTTCATCGAGGATTACGCTGCCTTCGTCGCACCGCCGATCCGTTGCGGCGTCGAGGTCTTGAGGCTGCGCCGTGACGCCGCCGGTTTCCTGGCCGAGATTGCCGGCGGCAACATCGCCGCCCGCAACGTCGTCATCGCCACCGGCCCCTATCAGCGGCCGCTGCGGCCCGCACTGCTGGACGAGCATCCCGGGCTGTTCCAGGTTCACGCCAGCAGCTACAAAAATCCCGCGCAACTGCCCGAGGGCGCGGTGCTGGTGGTAGGTGCCGGCGCCTCGGGCGCACAGATCGCCGAGGAGTTGATGCGCGCCGGCCGCCGCGTCTTCCTTTCGGTCGGGCGTCATAACCGCCTGCCGCGCCGCTACCGCGGCCGCGACCTGTTCTGGTGGCTGGCCGAGATGGGCATCGACCAGACTCCGATCGAGCAGCGCGGCCCGTCACGCCTGCTGCCGGTGATTTCCGGCGCCTATGGCGGCCACACCGTGGATTTCCGCCGCTTCGCCGCCGACGGCGTGACGCTGCTCGGCCGCGTGGCGGCGGCGCATGAGGGTGTGCTCGAGATTACGCCCGACCTCGTCACCAACATCGCCAACGGCGATGCCTACTACGATACATTCCTCGGGATCGTCGACGACTTCGTTACGGCACGCGGCCTCGACCATCCCGGCGATCCCCTGGCGCGGCGCCGCCTGCCCGACCCGCCGTGCCTCGCGGCGCCGCTGCGCGCGGTCGACCTTGGCGCCGAACGGATCGGCAGCGTGATCTGGGCGACCGGCTACGGCCTCGATCTGAACTGGATCGACATACCGCTGGTTGATGCAGACGGCGCACCACGACACCGTCACGGCGTCTCCGACGTGCCGGGCCTGTATTTCCTCGGCCTGCAATGGCTGTCGAAGATGAAATCCTCATTCCTGTCGGGCGTAGGCGACGACGCGGCCGCGCTCGCCGATCACATTGCGGCCCGCAGCTAGCACGCTTTCGTGCAGTCCACCTGAAGAAGCCGCGGTAAAACAAAAAATCGGAACTGCTTTGCACCGCGGAAATAAACCGCGAGATTTGTGATCTGGTTCACATTTGGCCCCGCGTGCCCGTGCTCTCGTTCGAGAGGGGCATTTCGAGGTCGCGCATGATCTACGGCGGTTTTGAGATCAGGTCGTTCGAGGTGGGGAAGGGGCAATGGCACGCCAGGGTTCAACGGGTCGATCAAAGGCCGGTCGTCATCGATGGCATGCCGTTTCCGACGCTCGACATCGGCTTTGCGTGGTCCGATCCGGATGCGGCGATCGCCGACGCGAAGAGAGCCATCGACCGGCTCCCGCACTGACATGGCATGACAATGCCGGCGGCCGCAGCGTCGGCGTGACCGGCAATGTCGTGGTCGCGATCGTCCCGCAATGCGAGCCGGATCCGATCTGGCCGCCGCAAGTCCGAACCGTTTGCCCGGAATGTGCCGCCCAGCTCTCGCTGCTGCGCGTGATTCCCGGCCGCGCCGCCGAATACTGGACCATGCGCTGCGACGGCTGCGGCAGCATCCATCTCGACATCGTCGACCTGCCGCGGGCGTGACGACGGCGCCGCGCTGCTGACTGCTCCCGCCAACGGACGGCCAAATCGAACGCTCAGCTTTCCGAGTGAGAGCGGAGCCCTGATCTGTTAGGTTGTGGCCGGGGACGGCGATGGTCGCCGTCCTGCAATCGAGAGGGGATGGCTATGAAGATTGTTGCGCTTCTCGCGACCGTACCCGTTATCGGCTTGCTGTCGATCTCAAGCTCGCCGGCACAGGCCGCCGAATTCAAATGCAGCAGCAGCGTCGGCTTCTATATGGCGCCGCAGCCTTGCGCCAAACGCTACGCCGTCAACTACGACGCCTGCCGAAAATGGCTGATCGACCATGGCGAGAATTCGGGGACCGCGTTCTGGTACTGCACGAGCCAGGGTTACACGAAATAGGCCGGTCCTTCGCGACGGAGGCTGCCGCAACCGGCGGCCTCTCGCGCGCACGCCCTGCTGACACCCTGCTGTCAGCAGCCTCGCCGGTGCGCGATTCCGGGCGCCATTTGCCCTTTTCTCGCTGCCGGACTCGTCCCATATTCGGGGCATGGCGAAGACACCGAACACTCCGAAAAAGCCCGGCAAAACCCCAAAATCCAAGGCACACCGTCCTGAGGTCCAACCGATCGGACCGGCGCTGGCCGAACTGCTCAATCCCGCAATCAATCGCGGCGATGCCGGCATGGGTTCGGGGACCGGCTTGCAGCCGCCGCCGGACAATTCCTGGGATCGCCGCGCCGGGGGCGAGGCCGCCGCGCATCGCGCGCGGGCCTCGACGCGCGAGACCGGCGAGACTGTCGCCAAGCGCGACGCCGCGGGCCTCGAGGAGGCGCCGCAGGCCAATTACGGCACCTCGGCCACCATCCCGACCCTCGATCCGGAACTGGCGCGGCAGCTCGGCCTGCCGACCGCCGAGGATGACGACGAGGCACTGGCCCGCCCGCCGCGCAGCAAGATGGAGGCACTCGGCGTCAAGGCCACCGCCGACGCGCTGGAAAACCTGATCCGCGACGGCCGTCCCGAGTTCCGCAAGGACGACGGCTCGATGCGGGTGTGGACCCCGCACCGGCCGCCGCGCCCGGAAAAGTCCGAAGGCGGCGTGCGCTTCGAGCTCAAGTCCGCCTACGAGCCCAAGGGCGACCAGCCGACCGCGATCGCCGAACTGGTCGAAGGCATCAACCGCAACGACCGCACCCAGGTGCTGCTCGGCGTCACCGGCTCGGGCAAGACCTACACCATGGCGCAGGTGATCGAGGCGACGCAGCGCCCGGCGCTGATCCTGGCACCGAACAAGACGCTGGCCGCCCAGCTCTATGGCGAGTTCAAGAGCTTCTTCCCCGACAACGCGGTCGAGTATTTCGTCTCGTACTACGACTACTACCAGCCGGAAGCCTACGTTCCGCGTACCGACACCTATATCGAGAAGGATTCCTCGATCAACGAGCAGATCGACCGCATGCGCCACTCGGCGACGCGTGCGCTGCTGGAGCGCGACGACGTCATCATCGTCGCTTCGGTGTCCTGCATCTACGGTATCGGCTCGGTCGAGACCTACACCGCGATGACCTTCGCGCTGAAGAAGGGCGAGCGGATCGACCAGCGGCAATTGATCGCCGACCTGGTGGCGCTGCAATACAAGCGCACCCAGGCCGACTTCACCCGCGGCACCTTCCGCGTCCGCGGCGACGTCATCGACATCTTCCCGGCGCACTATGAGGATCGCGCCTGGCGCGTGAACCTGTTCGGCGACACCATCGAGACCATCGAGGAGTTCGATCCGCTCACCGGCCACAAGCAGGACGAGCTCGAATTCATCAAGATGTACGCCAATTCGCACTATGTGACACCGCGCCCGACCTTGGTGCAGGCAATCAAGTCGATCAAGTCTGAATTGAAGATGCGGCTCGACCAGCTCAACGATCAGGGCCGCCTGCTCGAAGCGCAGCGGCTCGAGCAGCGCACCACCTTCGACCTCGAGATGATGGAGGCGACAGGAAGCTGCGCCGGCATCGAGAACTATTCGCGCTACCTCACCGGCCGCCGTCCCGGCGAGCCGCCGCCGACGCTGTTCGAATATGTCCCCGACAACGCGCTGGTGTTCGCCGACGAGAGCCACGTCACCGTGCCGCAGATCGGCGGCATGTTCCGCGGCGACTTCCGCCGCAAGGCGACGCTCGCCGAATACGGCTTCCGCCTGCCCTCCTGCATGGACAACCGCCCGCTCCGCTTCGAGGAATGGGACATGATGCGGCCGCAGACGGTCGCGGTGTCGGCGACGCCGAGCGGCTGGGAGCTCAACGAAAGTGGCGGCGTGTTCGTCGAGCAGGTGATCCGCCCGACCGGCCTCATCGATCCCCCCGTGGACATCCGCCCGGCCCGCACCCAGGTCGACGACCTCGTCGGCGAGGTGCGCGCGACCGCCGCGGCCGGCTATCGCTCGCTGATCACGGTGCTGACCAAGCGGATGGCCGAGGACCTGACCGAATATCTGCATGAGCAGGGCATCCGCGTCCGCTACATGCACTCCGATATCGACACCATCGAGCGCATCGAGATCATCMGGGATCTCCGCCTCGGCGCGTTCGACGCGCTGGTCGGCATCAATCTGTTGCGCGAAGGCCTCGACATTCCGGAATGCGCGCTGGTCGCGATCCTCGACGCCGACAAGGAAGGTTTCCTGCGTAGCGAGACCTCGCTGATCCAGACCATCGGCCGCGCCGCGCGCAACGTCGACGGCAAGGTGATCCTCTACGCCGACCAGATGACCGGCTCGATGGAGCGCGCGATGGCCGAGACCACGCGGCGCCGCGAGAAGCAGGTCGAATACAACGAAGCCCACGGCATCACGCCGGAGAGCGTCAAGAAGTCGATCGGCGACATCCTCAACTCGGTCTATGAGCGCGACCACGTGCTGGTCGAGATCGGCGACGGCGGCATGGCCGACGACGTGATCTCGATCGGGCACAATTTCGAGGCCGTGCTGAGCGACCTCGAAACGCGAATGCGCGAGGCCGCCGCCGACCTGAACTTCGAGGAAGCCGCCCGCCTGCGCGACGAGGTCAAGCGGCTGCGTGCCACCGAGATGGCCGTGGTCGACGACCCCACCGCCAAGCAGCGCAACGTGCAGAAGCAGGCCGGCGCCTATGCCGGCACCAGGAAGTACGGCGATGCCGCCAACCTCCCGGTCGCCGCGCTGAAGAACAAGTCGGCGCAGACCTCGCTCAAGGCAAGCCGCGGTGGCGGCAAGTCAGGCTCGCGGGTGCACAAGCCCGACCTCGACGAGATGCACGGCCCGGAATCGCTGCCATTCCGCCCCGGCGGCGCGCTGCCGGCCAAACCGTTCGGCACCACCAGCCGCATCATCCAGCCAACCGACTCGCGGCAGTCGGGCCCGGAGTTCGGCCCGTCGGCACGGTCGAGCGGCGGCGCGCCCGGCAAGCGCGGCGGATGGAAGAAGAGGTAGAGCATGATCCGGACCCGAAGGGCCGCGTTAGCGCAAAGTGCGAAGCGGTTTTCCGAAGAGACCATGCTCAAACAAATATGACACGCGCCGAGCTTGTCGCCTTCCTGCGGAAGCATCGGCTTGCGGTGGCCAGCACGATCCACGACGGCGCGCCACAGGCCGCCGTCGTCGGTATCGGCATCAGTGACGACCTCGAGATCATCTTCGACACGCTGACCACCTCGCGCAAATACCAGAACTTGCGCACAAACCCTCGCGCCGCGCTGGTGATCGGCTGGGACGCCGAGCAGACCGCGCAGGTCGAGGGCGTAGCCGACTTTCCGACCGGCACGGAGCTGTATGCGTGCAAGCAAGTGTATTTCGCCGCGTGGCCGGACGGGCCCGAGCGCGAAGCGTGGCCGAATATCGGTTATGTACGGGTTCGGCCGCGCTGGGTGAGGTTCAGCGATTTTGGCGCGGCGCCGGTCAGGATCGAGGAAATGACGCTATCATCAACAGCGTCGTCCTAGATCATTCCCTCAGAATCGCAGTTGCGATTGGCGCCCTCTGCCTCGTCACGCGACAGCGAACCCCGGATGATAACTGACATCCCCCTGCGGCGGATCGCCCTTCAGCACGCGGCGCTGGAAGTATCGGCTCGCTTCGCCGCCATAGGTGAGCGCGGGATCGCTGACGAAGCCGAAGCGTCCGTAATAGGCGGGATCGCCGAGCGCGACGCAACCCTCCGCGCCCAGTGCCGCAAGCCGGTCCAGGCCCCTGCGGATCAATGCGCCGCCGATGCCCTGGCGCTGCAATTCGGGCGTCACCGACACCGGACCGAGGCCGTACCAGCGCCCGGCCGCCCGATCGATCTGCACCGGCGAGAAGGCAGCGTGGCCGACGATGCGTCCGTCGTCGGCGGTCGCCACCAGCGAGAGCGTCAGCGCGCCGGCCTGGCGCAACGCCGCGACGATGCGGGCCTCGGTGCCGCTGGCGTGCGGCGCGTCGGCGAAGGCGGCGGCCGTGAGCTCGCCGATCGCGGCGGCGTCCTCGGGGTGTTCGTCCCTGATCTGCATGCGAGCAGATAAGGCCGATCAGCGGGGAAGTGCAAGCTCAGCGGAGGCTGGCGACTGCGACTGCCAGCAGCGACATCGTGATCATCGTGGTCATCAGTTGCAGCGAGACCGTCGGCTGGCTTCGCCACTGCGCGACCTTCTCGGAGACGGACAGGCTGGCGTCGAAGAAGACAGGCGCATGGACATGCACGAAGCGCTTCGGGAATTTCGCGCCGAGCCATGGCGTGAGCGCGGCGTAGACCAGCGACGCCAGCACGACATAGACCGCGGCGCCGCCGCGTTCGCCGACGATTTCCGGGGCGCCCATCACCTTCAGCACCAGCGCGGCGGCGGCAAACGTCGGCAGGCCTTGCAGGACAGCGGTGAGCGCAAAGCCTTCGAGCCGGTTCTGCGCGGATGATTTCGGTGCGGCGATGGCGTTCATGGCGGCGATCCCTGGTTCAGGTCATCGGACGATCCGATGCCGCCAAGTTAGCCGCGAGAGATCGTTCACGACGTGATGCGGGTCACGCCTGGAGAACGCGATCGCAGAGCGAACCGGGCTTCCACGGGTGATGGCACCGCGCTGTCTGGCATCTTGAAGCGAGAACCATCCACCGACGTCGTCCTGGCGAATGCCAGGACCCATTACCCCAAATGTGCATTTGTCGCGCGGCGCCGGGGCCGCGGGTCCCGTTCACAATCGAAGGCGGTGGTTATGGGTCCTGGCTTTCGCCAGGACGACAGCGGAGGACTTGGCAGCTCTGCCTTACCCCGAGCGCCGGTTGCTGGTGTTCTGGGTCAGGTTGCCGTGCGCGGCCTGCTCGCGGATATTGTGCTTCTCGTCGTCGCGATGGCCCTTGGTGGTATCGAGGGGAACGCCTGGGGTGCTGCCGGGGCCCTTATGGCTCTTGTTGTCGTCGGGAACGGGCTGGATGGTCTTGGTCCTTGGTTTCGTCATCATCGTCTCCGTTACGCAAGGAGACAACGCCGCCCCCGCGGGCGGCGTTCCCGGAATGTGACTCCACATTCCCGGTGCGACGTCACGACTGATCCTACAGCTTCTCCTGCTGCGAGGGTTGCGCCTGTTGCTGCTGCTGTTGCTCGCGCACCTGCTTGGCGTGATGGCGGCCATAGAGACAGCCGGCGGCGGCGCCGAGCATGCCGTGATGGCCGGCATAATGACCGGCGACACCGCCGACGATTGCGCCCTTGATGCAGCCCTTGGCATCGGCGGGCGATGTGGCGGCAAGCGCGGTGACGGCAATGGCGGTAACGAGAAGAATTGATTTCATGATGCGGCTCCAATCGAATTGCGCCGCATCAACGGCCGAGCCACCCCACAGGTTCCCGAGCCGAGGCCACAGAAATTGCTGCGCGGCCGTCACGATCATGCTCTAAATGCCGCGGCATTGCGGACAGCGTTCTTGATATCATGCAGAGATCACCGATCGCCCTCTTCCTGGCCCGCCTCGCGCCGGCGCTTTGCGCGGCGATCGCGTTGATATCGGGGGGCCCGGCCTTCGCGCAGGACAGCGACCGCGCGCTGCTCGCGACATTCTGTGCCGGCGCCAACATCACGGGATCGACCTGCACGCGGGCAAGATCCTATCCCGACGGCCGTGCCTGCGACGTCAAATTGACCAAGGAGCGCTACGCCGGGCGCTTCCTCGCCGCCGGCCATGCGCTGCTGGTGGTCAATTATGAAAGCGAATGCGAGCCGCACGCGACCGATTTCGGCGGCGTTGCGCTGTTCGAGCAGACCGGCAGGGCCACCCGCTTCATCCGCTTCCTGCCGGGCGCGCAGGGCCACGATTGCATCGTCCTGCCCAGGGACGAGCAGCAGGACGCGCTGGTCTGCCTGGTCGGCCACATGGGCCAGGGCATCGTCGAAAGCGCGGTGACGCGGATGGCATTCTCGCGCAAGTCCGGCAAGCGGATCGAGATCGCGCCGGACTTCCTGCTCCGCGCCGAGGATGCGGTCAGCGCCTATGGCTCCAATGTCGTGATGTGCAACGAGGGACCGAAATATTTCGGCCTCTCCAACCTCGCCGCGGGTCCGCGCCGCGACAGCGTCGCGGTCGATGTCGACTACGCCGACGACGCGACCATCCGCAGCGCCTGCGGCGAAGGCTTCCCAAAGCCGAAGGAGCTCTATCACGACCTCCTCGCCGGCGAGGCCTTCGTGCCGCCCGGCTACGAGAAGAAGCGGCGGTTCGTCATCGACCTCGTCACCGGCAAGGTCGCGCCATCGGATTAGCGGAAGTTCGACACCCGCAACGGCGCCATTCAGCGATCAGTTCAGCCTCTTGCCGCCGTCGGTGACGCCGTCGAGGAACGCACCGGTCTCGCGATTGAGAAACTCGACATCCGCCGGAAAGAAACCGCCGGCCGAGGCGTGGCCGGTCACGCTGCCCGGGCTGATCGTCCTGATGGTCACGGAGGGGATGTTCTTGCCCATCTCGTTCGGCTCGAACTCGGGATTGAGCAGGTCCTTGGTGCCGGTCAGGATCAGCGTCTTCGCCTTGATCGAGGCCAGCGCCTTCGCGGTGTCGCCACCGAAGCCTTGAGTGGTTCCGACATCGTGCCGGTCATAGGCCCAGCTCTGGTAGATCCAGTCATTGGCGTCGAACAGCTTCCACAGCGCGCTCTCCTGCTCGGCCATCCAGGGCAGCACGTCGGGGCCGGACTTGAACTGGCCGACATACATGTCGGGCGTGCGCGCCGCGAGCAGCGCGACGATGTCGCGGAACAGCCNCATCCAGGGCAGCACGTCGGGGCCGGACTTGAACTGGCCGACATACATGTCGGGCGTGCGCGCCGCGAGCAGCGCGACGATGTCGCGGAACAGCCGCAGGCCCTTCTCCGGCGGCGCCGCGTAATTGCCGTCCTGCCATGCCGGGTCGTTGATGATCGCCTTGCGCGAGGCCTCCATCACCGCGACCGACCAGGCCGGCGTCTTCGCCAGCGGCACCATCGCGACCAGCGCGTCCATGTAGTCCGGATGGCTGACACCCCATTGCAGCGCCTGCATGCCGCCCATCGAGGGGCCGACCACGGCCACGACATGGTCGATGCCGAGTTTCTCCTTCATCAGCCGGTACTGCGATTCCACCATGTCGCGGATGGCGAATTTCGGAAACTGCATGCGCGGCTGCGCCTTCGAATTGCTCGGCGAGGTCGTCAGCCCGTTGCCGATCGCATCGGTGCAGACGATGAAATATTTGTCGGTGTCGAGCGCCTTGCCGGGTCCGATCATGAAATCGAGCCGGTGATGATTGCCGGAGATCGCGGTCACCATCAGGATGGCGTTGGACTTCCTCGCATTCAGCGTGCCGTGGGTGACGTAGGAGATCGAAAAATCCTTGATCGCCTCGCCGCTCTCGAGCTTGAGATCGCCTTCATTGTAAAGCTGGTGCGCCGGTTGCTGCGGCGTGTGGGCGAGCACCGGCGGGATCGCTGGGCATGCGAGCAGCGCCAGCACGGTGGCGAATGTGGTGATGCGCGTCATTGGTCTCTCCCCATGGCGGCGGCTCTGTTCGGCCGCCTTCCGCCACGAAGCATACGAGCCGCCGGTTCCACGGCAAGGCCGGTCGTGACGCGGCACCCCGTGCACGCCCCGCCAAGATGCACGCGCTGGTTGCTGAACCATTTCCGCTCCGGCGCGTCAAACATGTGTTTGATTATGCAACGCTTAGGTTCACTATGCGGGCCAGCGAGAGTCGGATGGAACCGGCGGAGTCGAATATGGGCGAGGACTTGAACCGGCAGCGCGTCTTGAACTTCCTCGACGTCTATTATGCCGGCGGCATCGAGGGCGCGCTGGAGCGCTGCAGTGACGACGTCGCGTTTCTCGCCAATGCTCCGATCGACATCCTGCCGCATATGGGCCAGCACCGCGGCAAGGCCGCGCTGCGCCAGATGTGGACCACTATCCACGAACGCTATTCCGACATGCGCTACGAGGCTCCGGCGGTGGTGGCCGAAGGCGACAAGGTCGCGGCGCAACTGCGCGTGTTCTTCCGCAAGCGCAACAACCGCCGCATGGTGCAGTTCGACGTCGCGGTGTTCTACACGCTGCGCGACGGCAAGATCACCGAGATCCGCGAGATCATCGACACCTTCGACCTGGTCCAGCAGGTGCTGGAGCGCGACATCGCGGCGGCGCTGACCGGGCAGACCGTTTCCTAGATCGGGATGAAGTCAGGTTCAATCGGTTCGGCCACGAACGCGATTCACCTCTCCCTTGGGAGAGCTGAACGACGCCGCGTCAGGCCAATTTGATCAAGACTCAACTCGCTCTAGCCTTCTCTGCGCGCGCCGTGCGAATTCGCCAGCGCGCGTTGAACCTCGATGGCGCGGCGCTGACCTATCACACAGGGCTTGTCGTGGTCGGGGCTGAGATCACCATGAAAATCGCATTGCTCGCCGTGCTTGGCCTTGCACTGGGCGCTCTCGGCGGTGCCGCTCTCGGCATCGGGGCCGGGCTTGCCTGGATCGGACTGGCGAAGACCTCGGGTCTCGACAGCGGAACCCTGGTGTTCTTCACCTTCATGCCGCTCGGCGCGGCGATCGGTGGCATCGGCGGCGCGCTGCTGTTCGCCGTGGTCGCGATCCGCGACGCCGAGATCGTGATCGAACGACAGCCGGCGCGGCAACGCGACCGCTGAAAGCGCTTTCGGGTGAAGTGGATGCGGAGTCCAGAGGCGGCGTTCACATTTCGGCAAGAACGCGTGCAATTGTGCATTGCAAAAAAGTCATTTGCGTTTTTGCCGATCCGCACTATTTGAGCGCTTAATAGTGAAGTGCAGCAACCTGGCACGGCGTCGGCGCTGACCGCCTGCCATTCGTTTGCTTTGAAAATCCAGTTTCAGGACCAGACCAAAATGACAGAGCACAGCCTCTGGCGTTTTTCGCGCGCATTGCATCGCGCGAWCAACGAACGCCAGCTTGCAGACATCGAGCCGCTGCTCGATGACGARRTCGAATGGGCCATYTACGGGCCGATCGACCTGTTTTCCTTCTTCGGCTCGCGCCGCGGCAAGACCGCCGTGCTCGAGGTGATCAGGCAGATCGGTGAGAACCTGCGGGTCCACCGCTTCGACCGCGAGCAGATCATGCTCGGCACCGATTCCGCGGCCTCGATGCTGCGCTATTCGCTGACCGCGTTGGACTCCAACAAGCCGATCTCGCTCCGGATCGCGCATTTCGCGCAGTTCAAGACCGGCAAGCTGACGAGCTTCCGCATGCTGGTCGACAGCTTCGACCTGGTCGARCAGACCGTCGGCTATCCGATCCATCTGCCGCGGATCGCGGTCTGACGACTGGACGATTTCACGCCTTCGTCATGTCCGGGGCGTCAAGCGCGAAGCGCGTGTTTGCGTTCGCGCGCCCGGCTGCAGCGGCCTGTTTTGCCAGCCCCGAACGGCCGCGCACGGGGGCATCAGGCGCCAACGCGCCTGATGCCCCCGGACATGACGATCACGCGTCTATCACTTGCCTCCAGAGTGCCTTTGCCACAATTTCGCGCCACGGCAACTGCATGTTGCGGCGCTGGAATTTGCGGGCTGGGAATGACCTCCACATCACAATTCGGCTGGGCAAGGCTGCCGGTGCTGGCGGCCGGCTTCAGCATGGCGATGGCGCTCTCGGCGGCAGCCCAGTCCCCGCCCATGCAGATCACACCCGCCATCCAGGGCGCCGCCGCGGACGACGCCGATGCGGCGGCCGAGCAGGCGCCGGCCGCCGATGCCAATGACGCCGACACCCTGAAGGACATCGACGAAAGCAAGCTCGACTGGAGCCAGCTGGACACCGATTCCACCAGCCTGCCCACGCTGGCGCCAAAGGGCGCGGCCAAGCGCAGCGTCGCCGGCAATGATCCAACCTGGACCACCAACAACAACGCCAATGGCTCGTCGGCGGTGTCGGTCAAGCAGTCGATCTCGCCGTTCCTCGACACCCGCATCGGCGCCGACATGACAGTCGCCAGGCAGGGTACGATGACGACGTCGGAGCAATTGTCGGAGCGGCTTGCCAATGGCGGCAGCCTGCCGCAGTCCGGCGGCTCGGCCTGGGCCGCGATCTCGACGGGCGGCGTGGCTTCGATCTGGGACAAGACCTCGGTCGAGGCGCGGGTCGATCCGGGGGCCGACCAGAGCAAGGTCGGCACCTCCTTGAGCAAGTCGGTGCCGCTGTCGGAGCAGTATTCGCTGACGCTGCAGAACGGCTACAACTACATCCAGCAGGGCGTGGTCCCGGTGCCCGGCATCGTCGGCCGTCCGTCGAGCAGCTACAACACCGATCAGTCGGCACGGCTGTCCGTCAACGACACCGGCACCAGCATCACCGCGGGCCAGACGCTGTCGGCCTCCGACGACAAATGGCTGCGCCGGGTCGGCGCCGAGCAGAAGCTGTTCGACGGCGTCACCGTCTCCGGTTCGGTCGGCGAGACCGCCCAGGGCACGATCAACAAGAGCATCGGCGCCGGCTACAAGCGCTCATGGTGAACGATCTGTTAGCCCTGTCGCGCTAATGATCAGGCATTGCCCCAACTTGGCCCAGATGCGGTCAAATTCGGCGGCACTGATAGGTCCGTAACTTCATCAATTCGTYGTGCGGGGGACAGCCGCGCTTCGCTATTGCGAACTCAGGGGAAAGCCGATGAACGCCACCAACCGYACCGAGGAAGCCRCAGAGGCGACGTCCGAGGTSGATTCCAACCTCGCYGCGGTCTCGGAAGTCGARGCCGGYATCCGCGACTTCGTGCGCAACGACATCGCCTATCTGCGCCGGCCGGTGGCGAGCCCGGAGACCGCGCCGACCGACRCCAACACCGACGCCACCGTCAGCAACGTCAAYTCGCTGATCCAGCGCGTCGCCGGCACCTCGCTSGCCGAGATCGAGAAGCTGATCGGSGARCTCGAGAGYCTGCGCGACCTGCTGCATGCCGAGGGCCAGCGCGTCCAGCGCGAGATCTCCGGCTATGCCCAGCTCAGCCAGGCCGCGATGAAGTCGACGCGCATGATCGCCGACAACGTCTCGCAGTGGAAGCGCGCCGCCGACGGCCTGCGCAACAGCTGATCGCGATCAATCTCTGAAACCGCCGGCCGCCGCCTCCTGCATGGGAGGCGGCGGCTTCGTTTTGCGTGGCCGGTTTCGCGACGGAACGATTTGTTATTGGGCGCGGTGTAAACTCCGCAGTCGATTTTGATCCGGGCCGTGCCCGGCGGGAATCGATGCGGAGAACACTTCATGCAGAGCGTGCGGCCTGACAATGCCGACCCGATTCCGCTGCGCCAGCCGCGTCAGGGCGGCATCGGCACGATCATGATCCGGTTTGTCGGCATCCTCGCAGCCGCGACCGTCGTGATGGTGCTGATCTGGAATCGTTGAAGGGTTTCTGAAGAAATGTGACGCGGCCTGCCGCCGGATCACATTGAAAGAAGCAAACGCGCGCCGGACGCCCGCCGCGCCGACGCGAACGGGACGGCTGGATCAGCGATCGATGCTCGCGGTGGTCTCGAACGAATAGTTGCCGTCGGCAAAGCCCTTCACAACCAGGCCGGTGGCCAGCATCACTACAAGCGTAACCGTCGCGAAGATGATGCCGACGAGTTTCAGCGCGCTGCGATCTGCCATGATCATCCCCAGTAGTTCGTGCCCTGAAACCATAGGCAGGGACAAAGGTTCAAAATGCGTTAGCAAAAAATCAGTTCCACGCAACGCACAACTGCGTCGGTCAGCAGGTAATCTGCTGACCATGGCGTTCGTGCAACATCAGGTGCCCGCCGGCCACATCAGGAACCGGGATTCCGGCGCGGCACAAAGGCGGTCGCAAGGAACGAGAACACCACTTCGTTGCGTTGATTGACGCCGGTATTGCGGGCCTGAAGGATGCCCCATTGCGGCCGCTTCTCGGAGGTGCGCTTGGTCTCGACCTCGTTCGAGTAGCTGATGGTGTCGCCTGCCAGCACCGGGCGGATCCAGCGCAGTTCGCGGAAACCCGGCGAAGGTCCCCAGACCGCGGCGGTCTCGCCGCGCGCGGCGGCCTCGACCGCAAGCCGCTTGCCGTCGGCGACGAGCAGTTTCATGCAGACGCTGGCGACGTGCCAACCCGATGCGGCGAGCCCGCCGAACAGCGAGTTGCGYCCCGCCTCCTCGTCGAGATGGAAGCGCTGCGGATCGAACTGCGCGGCAAAGCGCTTGATGTCCTCGGGCGTGAAGGTGAATGTGCCCAACTCGCGCCGCGCGCCGATCTCGATGTCTTCAAAGAAACGCATTATTGGCTACCCGCGCCGTCCCGGCGGCTGATCATGATCGGCGATTCCATCTCGCACAGCGTCTCGCCGCGCGCATTGCGGATGGTGCCCTTGAAAGTGACGATGCCGGTCTCGGGCCGGCTCTTCGAGACCCGCGCCTCGACGACATCGACGTCCAGCGTCAAATCGTCGCCCGGACGCAGCGGCGCGATCCAGCGCATCTCGTTAACCCCCGGCGATCCCAGCGAGGCGGTGCGTCCGATGAAGCCATCGAACAGCATCCGCATCATCAGCGACCCGAGATGCCAGCCGGAGCCCGACAGGCCCCTGAGCATGGATTTGCTGGCCGCCTCGTCGTCGAGATGCATCGGCTGCGGGTCGAATTCGGCGGCGAAGGCGAGGATCTCCTCGCGTGAAACATGGCGCGGGCCGAACGTGCCGAAGCGGCCCGGCTTGAAGTCTTCAAAGGTCAGCGTGGTCATGAGGTTGAGGATATGCCGGAGGCTGTCTCTTATACACCGTGCCGAAGCGGCCCGGCTTGAAGTCTTCAAAGGTCAGCGTTGTCATGAGGTGAGGATATGCCGGAGGGAAGCCCGATTGTGGCCGTTATTTGCGGCAATCACAACCGACCCACTCGCATAGCTCGCTCCTGGACTGCCGGCGCCCGGTCCGGGGCGCGCCCTCCGCGGGGACAGACTGGGTTTCTCGGGTATCGAACCCCGATGGTGCGGAGGCGCTTCAGCGCCGTCCCGGACCACCGATCCGGTGCAAGACCTCATCCTGATGGAGACCTGCGACGCAGGCTCCGGGGACGAAGTGATTGCGCCGGGGGTGACGCAGTAGGATGAGACGCGAATCATATTTCGGCCTGCCGGGAGAACCATGATGTTCGATTTCCAGGATCTGTTTCAGTGGGACCGTTTCATCACGCCCACGATCATCAAGACGTTCTACTGGCTCGTGATGGCCGTGATCGTGCTGTTCGGGATCTCCGGCGTCCTGTGGAGCCTCACGGCGATGGCGATCAGCCCGTTCGTCGGGTTCATCCAGTTGCTCGCCTCGATCGCCAGCATGTTCGTCGGCATCGTGTTCTCGCGGATCGTCGCCGAGTTCATCCTGATCGTCTTCCGCATCAACGAGCATCTCGGTGCGATCCGCGATCGGGACGCAGGGATGCAATGAGGCGCACGGTGCCCCGCCGCCCATGCCGTGGTTAATCCGAAGTAGTAGCCGCGCGCAAATGCCGGCGAAATTCCGACCGGGATATTAAAACCGCTCGCGTATCAGCCTTCCCATTGCGCTTAAAATCAATGCGGGGGCGACGTGAATTCGAGAAGCGGTTTCGCTGCCGTGAGGCCGGGTGCCGAGCCGGGCTTTACGACCGAGGATATTTTGTGGGCTGTCGGCATCTGGTCGGTGATCCTGACCCTGGCACCGGTGATCCTGTTCTATCTGCTGATGGTGGCGTAAGGCCACCTGCTCCGTCATTGCGAGGAGCACCGCGACGAAGCGATGACGACGACGACAAAAAACGCGCGGGAGCCGCGCGTTCTTTCCATTTCGAACCAAAGCGGCGTTGTTACGCCGCCTGCTTGTGCATCGCGCCGGAAGCCGACGCCGTGCCGCGGATCGCCTTGATCGAACGTTCGATCGCGGCCCACAGCCGATTGATCTCGGCGGCGGCGCGGCCCTCCGCGTAATATTCGCGGGCGCCTTCGCCCTGGCCGAGCGCCATCAGGAGATCTGCGCGGTTGGTGATCTGGCCGCTCCATACCGGCGCACGGAACTTGGCCAGCGCCTCGCGCGCGATCGCGACGATGCGGCTCTCGGCGCCGTCACGTTGCGCGGGCGCGCCGTTGATCACGACGGCATAAGGCTTGCGCATCGAACGGCAGGTCTGGATCGTTTCCTGCACCGCGTTGACGTCGAACACGCCGGGCCGCGCCGGAATGATCACCATCGTGGCGTTCTTGATCGAGTCGTCGACCACGGCCGACAGGTTCGGCGGCGTATCGATGAACACCCACTCGATGCCGTCACGCTTGGCTTGCGCAATGATCCCGCTGACCGAGTTCACCGCGGTCTTGATCGCCGGCTCGTTGGTGCCGCGCAGCTTGTGCCACAGCGTCAGCGAGCCCTGCGGATCGGCGTCGATCAGCAGACATGGCTTCGTGGCCTTGTGCACTTGCGCGGCGAGGTGAGCAGCCAGGGTACTTTTTCCCGAGCCCCCTTTACGCGAAGCGAAAACAATGACGTTCATACCTTGGCCTCCAGATTGACCCCAGGAGGCGAAAATGAATCAGAGCGCTGATTCGCGAAAGAAAAAACTTCTTGCAATCCGCAAAGCGGCCAAGATTACCGGTGCATTCTGCTTTTTGAGTCACACATCATCTATGACACAACCGCAAATGGAAGTGCTAAACGCTTGATTTGACTCAGGCCTAGCGTTTTTCGGCAGCTTTGGCGCGCTCGCGCGCGATCCATTTGCGTTCGATCCAGCCGAGCAATTGCGCGGTGGGTTTCTGCAACAACGGAACATCCTGCGCGAACAAAAGGAGTCCGAGCGGCAGCATCCAGAGGCCGAGCACCGGCAGGAAGCTGAAGATGCCGCCGATGATCAACAGAATCGCCAGCGGAATCCGCACATAGCGCGACGACGGCTTGCGCAGCCACGCGACGAAGCGCGCCGGCTTGTCCGGGAGCTTGGCTTCGAACCAGGCGAAATGCCGATCAATCTCTTGCCTGTAAAATTCGCTCACGCATCCCACTCCGTCCGTTCCACCGCAGGGAACGGAATCTGCAAACAACACAAGCTTGACAGATGATGCTGCGTGACAGCGTCACAAGGCGTCAGTCTGTCGCGCATCGCAGCCTTGAAATCGCCGCCACGCGACCCACGCAGCACCGAGGTCGGCTCGTGCGAGGACAGCACGCGGCAAGGCCGTCTAGCGTGCGCGCGATGAGAATTACGTCAGTCGGCCTGCCGCTTCGCCTTGCGCGGCTTCGCATGCTTGCGCTTCGCAGCCACCGGTCGCCGCTCGACGCGCTCGCTCGCCTCGCGCGGCTCGGGACCCGCGCGGAAGAACACCCGGCAGGCCGGCGAAAGTTGCGCCTTGTTCCGGATCATGCAGGCCGTGATGCGATCGACGTCGGGGATATCGGCACCACAGAGCCGGAACGCATCCGGCGTGCAGGCCTGTTGCTGGTCGGGCGTGTAGGCCTCAGCCCGGCCCGGCAACAGCAACGCCGCAAGCCCGACCGTGAGCAGCAACGCAAACGAAAAACTCCTTGAACCGGCGGTCCCCATGCGTCCCCCAAGGTGTCACTCGGCGTCTTCAACGCGTTGTTTCGGCGAGTGTGGGTGAAGCAACGCAGAAGCGCAAGCGGGCGTGATGGCACGCCACGGGCGGGGATCGCGGCCACCTTTGCAAGCCCCTGACGAAATTTATCAATTCGCGGCGGCGTTGCGCCATCTCGTCACGGCGGCGTTGCGCCATCTCGCAAGCGACGCTGGCCTTAACCCCTTGGCAGAAGCAATCGGCGGGCGAACCGGTGCGACGTCCGGTCGCTTGCCGGAAGCAATGTCAGACGGGAGCTTGTTCGTCTGCCGAAGCCTGATCGCTTCATCACGAAGCAGGCCGCCAACACGCGCCGCCGCAACGCTTGTCAATTCTATTAAAGCGAGTATCGTCACTTCATTGCTCGCAGTTCCTTTTTCAGTGGCCACCTGCCCGGCCGCGGTGGCTCGTTCCGCTCGCTCCCGGTTCTTGCGTTGTGGCCCCGCCATTGCAGGAGCGTCACATTGCCAGAACCAATCTCATTCGTGCTGACCGGCGTCCGTCAGAGCCAAACGACCCGCGGCGCTCCCGCCCCGACCACAGCCGCGACATGGCATCCGAAAGACTCCGTGATCGTGACGGCGCAACGCGGCGCCGGCGATGCGGTCATCAAGACCGCAGCCGCCGTTCCCGGAGAAGACATCGTCGTCATCGATATCGCAGACGGACCTTCGCTGTGGCTGCATCCCGAATCCGCGCGGGATCTGCTGCAATCACAGCACGATCCGCTCGCACGTGAAGGAACCACGCTCGGCCCGGGAGAGGTGCGCGTACCCGGCCGGCTGCAATGGCGTCTGGACGACGCAGCTCCCCTGTCGCGCGGCATTTTCGGCGACGTGCAGGTGGGGGCGCTGCACATTCTCACCGGGATCGTCGAGGACGAGGCGGCCGACTTCGTTGCCTCGAAGGTCGTGAAGTCCTTCGACTCGCAGGTCGACCCGGGCGTCTATCGGTTGCAGCCTGACGAGCTCCCGCCGCTCAAGGGGCGCGACAGGTCCCCTATCGCCGCCGCCGATGGAGCGTCGCTGGTTCTGATCCACGGAACCTTCAGCCAAACCTCCGGCACTTTCGGCAAGCTCTGGACCGAGCACCCGCAGTTGGTGGCTGCGCTGTTCAAGTCCTACAAGGACAGGGTCTACGCCCTCGATCATCCGACACTCGGCGCGAGCCCGATCGCCAATGCCATCACGCTCGCCGAAGCGGCGCCCGGCAACGCACGACTTCACCTCTTGACGCATTCACGCGGCGGACTGGTTGCCGAAGTGCTGGCACGCGTGTGCGCCAATCCACGCCTGTCCGGTCTGGACCTGTTCAGGGACGATGGTTCGAGCGCGGCCGAATTGAAACAGCTCGCCGAGCTCGTCGCGGACAAGAAGATTTCGATCGAGCGGGTTGTCCGCGTCGCATGTCCGGCGCGCGGCACGTTGCTCGCCTCCAAGCGGCTCGATGCCTACGTATCGGTGCTGAAATGGGCGCTCAAGCTCGCCCAGATTCCGATTGCGGACGAACTCGTCAACTTTCTCGGCGAAGTCGCCCGCCGACGCGCGGACCCCGACAAGGTGCCCGGCCTTGCGGCGCAGATTCCGGACTCTCCGCTGATCCGCTGGCTCCATTCGGCAACGAGCCCGATCAGCGGCGACCTGCGCGTCGTCGCCGGCGATCTCCAGGGCGATTCCGTGGTGTCCTGGGTCAAGGCCCTGCTGTCCGACGCATTCTTCTGGACCGACAATGATCTGGTCGTGCAGACCCGGTCGATGTATGGCGGCTCGCCGCGCGAGCGGGACTCGACCTTCGTTCTCGACCAGGGTGGCAAGGTCTCGCACTTCAACTATTTCAGCAACGCGCAGACGGCATCGGCAGTGGTCGACGCCCTGACCCGGACGGACAGCACGTCGCCCGACGGGTTCAACGTGATCGGCCCGCTCTCCTGGGCCGGAGAATCATCGAGCGGAACGCGCGCGGCGCTGCCCGCACGTCCCGCCAGCAAGGCCGCTGAATTGCCGGCACTGTTCGTCCTGCCCGGAATTCTCGGCAGCAACCTCAAGATCGCGGATGAGCGGATCTGGCTGGGATGGCGCCTCGTCAACGGCTTCAAGCGGCTCGCCTACGATCCAAACAACGCCGACGCGGTCGCGCCCGATGGCCCCATCGGAATCTACTACGACGATCTCGCCACCGAGCTGTTCAGCGATCATGACGTCAAGCCATTCGCATTCGATTGGCGACGCCCGATCATGGCCGAGGCAAAGCGGCTCGCAGAGGCGATCGCGACGGCGCTCGACGCGCGCAAGACATCAGGGCAGCCGGTGCGGATCATCGCCCATTCGATGGGCGGGCTGGTTGCGCGTGCCGTGCAGATCGTCGATCCCGCGACCTGGGATCGGATGATGCAATCCGACGGAGCGCGGATTCTGATGCTCGGAACGCCGAACGGCGGATCCTGGACACCGATGCAGGTGCTGTCGGGCGATGACAGCTTCGGCAATCTCCTCATCAATGTGGGCGCGCCGTTCGCCAGCAACGAATCGCGCCAGCTGATTGCGGGCTTCCCGGGATTCGTTCAGCTCCAGGCGGGCCTGTTGAACGGACTCGGTACGGAAGCGGCCTGGCGAGATCTCGCAACGTCCGATCTCGATGCCATCCGCGCGCGCAGCACGTGGCACAGTCTGGCACTTCAGCTCGCTCAATTCGAATGGGGTATCCCGTCGCAAGCCGTGCTCGACGATGCGGTGGAGCTCCGTCGCGCGCTCGACAAGCAACGCGACCGGGACCTCGTCTCCTGGGCCGACAGGCTGCTGCTGGTGGTCGGCAAGGCGCCAACCACGCCTGACGGCTACGAGGGCGCGCGCGATGGCGGCAGGGGGCTGGTCTATCTCGAGGTCGGCGACGGCGATGGCCGGGTCACGCAGGAAAGCGCCGAGCTTCCGGGAGTGGCGACCTGGTCCGCCGATTCCGATCACGGTTCGCTGCCGCGGTTCAAGGTCGCATTCGAAGCCTACCGCGAGCTTCTGAACACCGGCACCACGAAACGACTGACCCGGGTCTCCGCGATTGGCACTGCCCGGCAGAAGGCCGCCGAAACCGCCGGGCCGGTGGCGCGAGCGCGTCCCGCCCGATTGCGGGTGCGGCAATCGCCGCCTCAGAGCGAGCTCGACGTGCTGTCATCGGCGGCAGCGCGCGCTCCGCAAGCCGCGCCGGTGTCGGCGTCGCTGCACATCGAGGTCGTCAACGGCGATCTCACCTTTGTCGCCGAACCATTGCTGATCGGCCACTACCGGTCATCGAGCCTCACCGGCGCGGAAGCTGCGATCGACAATGTCCTCAATCGTGCGATGAGCGCATCGTTGCATCGCGGTCTGTACGCCACGGGACCGGGAACATTTCAGATCTTCCGGAATCTCAGCGACGATCCCAAAAGGCTGATGCCGCTGCCCGCGGCGGTGATCGTCGCAGGTCTCGGCCCCGAAGGCGAGTTGCGCGGCTCGGATCTCGTCGACACGGTTCGGCAGGCCGTGATCGGATGGTCGCAGCGTCTCACCGAACGCAGCCCGGTCGTCACCGGATTTGCGCTCGCGACCACGCTGCTGGGCAGCGGCGGCAGCGGCATCACGCCCGGCCAAGCCGCCCAGTTGATCGCGCAGGGCGTGCGTGAGGCCAACGAACAGATCGCGGAGAAGGACCCTGCGGACGCGCAGTGGCCGCGTGTCGACCAGCTCAAGATCATCGAGCTCTATCTCGACCGCGCGAGCGACGCCTGGAATGCGCTTCAGACCCTCGCGATCTCGGCACCCGGCTCCTATGCGATCGCCCCGACCATCGCACGAGAAGCCGGCGCGCTGCGCCGGCCGCCGGAGGCCGGATATCGCGGCGCCGACTACGACTTCATCAGTGCGCTCGTGCTGAAGACCGAGGGCGACAGCCAGGAGATCGCCTACACCATCAACTCGAAACGGGCGCGCAACGACGTGCGTCCCCAGCCGATGCAAGTGCGCCTCATCAAGAACCTGGTGACGACCGCCTCCAACAACACCAATACCGACGCGCAGATCGGCCGAACCTTGTTCACCCTGCTCCTGCCCCGCGATCTCGAGTCGTTCCTGGGTGGCAGCACGGCGACGGTGCTGGAGCTTGACCAAGGAACGGCTCCGATACCCTGGGAGGCCCTGGAGTCGCCGACAGCTTCGAACCGGCAGAAGCCATGGTCGATCCGGACCAAGCTGTTGCGCAAGCTGCGGATGACGACGCCCGACATCGCCGTGAACAACGCCACGGCCGACGACGACATTCTCGTGATCGGCGACCCTGCCTGCGCTCGAGAGACCTACCCCATCCTGCTGGGCGCCAGGCGCGAGGCCCTCGAGGTCGCGACGTTCCTGACCGCGGCCACGACATCTCCCGATAGCCCGAAGTCCAACTCGGCACGGGTGACGTCCGTGATCAGCGGTCCCAGCCCCGGGGATCCCGAACCCGACGCGATCGCCGTGCTCAATGCGGCCTGCAAGAAATCCTGGCGGATCATCCATGTGGCGGGCCATGGCGAGCCGCCGACCGAGACCGACAAGGGCATCGCGACGAGGGGCGTGGTGCTCTCGGGCGGTTCGTTCCTGGGAGCCAATGAAATCCAGGCGTTGCGGGTCCAACCCGAGCTTGTGTTCGTGAATTGCTGCCATCTCGGGACCGGCGCTGCAAACGAGCTGCTCGGGCCCACCAACTACAACCGCGCGCAATTTGCGTCCGGTGTCGCCCAGGCCCTCATCAAGAGTGGCGTCCGATGCGTGATCGCCGCCGGCTGGGCGGTGGACGATGAAGCTGCGAGCGTGTTTGCCAGGGAGTTCTATCGCGCGCTGCTCGCAGACAAGCGCTTCATCGACGCCGTCGCGGCGGCCAGGGAAAAAGCCTATGCCGTCGGCGGCAACACCTGGGCGGCCTATCAGTGCTATGGCGACCCCGACTGGCGGTTCCGGCGAACAACCGGTGATGCGCAGCGCCCGACGCCTGCTCCGGGGCAGGAGTTTTCCAGCATTGCCTCTGCCCCATCCCTGATGTTCGCGCTCGAGCAGATCGAGGTGGAAAGCGAGTACCAGCGCAAGTCGTCCGACGTTCAGGCGGGACGCCTGCGCTATCTCGAGGCCACCTTCGGCCAGTACCGAGATCGCGGAGACGTCGCCGAGGCATTCGGAAGCGCTTGGGCGAAATCGGGCTTCTTCGCGGAGTCGATCGCGTGGTACGAGCGCGCGAGAGCGGCACAGGATGGAACGACATCCCTGATCGCGATCGAGCAACTGGCCAATGCGAGAATCCGCCAGGCCTGGAGCAACATCAACAGCGTGGCCGGACCGTCGACCAAAGCCTTCGACGACGCTCGCGCGGCCATCAAGGATGCGATGGCGCTGCTCGACAAACTGTTGGCGCTGGCGCCGACCTACGAGCGGCAAAGCATCTACGGCTCCGGATTCAAGCGATTGGCGATGCTCGAAGCCCTGGCTGGTGATCAGTCCGCCGAAATGCAGGCGATCGACGAAATGCGGCAGCACTACAGCGCCGCGGAGACGATCGCGCGCGACACCAAGACGCGTCCGTTCTTTTATCCGGCGATGAACCGGATTGCGGCACAATTGGTGCTGGCGAAGCCGCTCAGGGCCAACGACATCGCGGAAGTGCGCCAATCAATGTCGTCCGCCGCACCGGACTTCTGGACCGTCGTCGGACAGACCGAACTGAACCTGTTCGTGTCGATCGGCGCCGGCCGCCTTGCGCAAGACGTCGCGCGCCTGATCGAAGACTTCGGGCAGCACCATGCCCGCGTCAACAATGTCAGGATGTGGCGTTCCGTCCTCGACAATGCTGCGTTCCTGCTTTCCAGATACGCACGGTCCGCCGGACAGAGCGAAAAGACTGCCGCCGATCGGCTGCTCGCCGCGCTCGGATCGCTGGCGGGAAGTGAGCCACCGGTCGCGGTCGCAGCGGCCAAGCCGTCAGCGACCAAGCCGTCAGCGACCAAGCGGGCGACTCCACGGCGACCCAAGGCCGCCAAGCGCGCAGCGAAAGGCAAGCGGCGGCGCTGATCGGGATGGAGCGACGCGTGCTGGGCGCCCCCTTGATCTTGCAAGGCGTAAATTCGCTCGGGCCGATCGGCAAGGCGCTCGGAATGCGGAGCAGTTCAATTGCGGTTGGTACAGTTGGGTGGGAACCGCCGCGCTCCAGCCTAACCCTTGATAAACCTAGCATATTCTTGCCAGAAGCGGTACGTTTTGTAGTGCGCTTTTGTAATGCTCGCAACCCCTGTTCCGCCCGATGTCCAAACCCCTCAAGCTCTGCGTGTTCTGTGGTCAACCTAAGAAGATGACCAGCGAGCATGTGTGGGGCGAATGGACCAAGCGTTACGTCGCGCGCACCGCGAACAAGCACAACCACGCCAATGTCTTTGTTCCGAGACCCGGACAGCCTGAACCGCCCAACGTACGCATCAGGGCAGGAGACCATCTCGACGCGCAGGTCCGCATCGTGTGCTCGGACTGCAACAGCGGCTGGCTCAGTCAGATACAGAATGACGCAAAGGCCGCCTTAATTCCGTTGTTCGAGGGGAAGCCCGTTGTTTTGGACCAAGCTGCCCAACTGGCGGTGGCGACCTGGATCACGATGGCGACTATGACCGGCGAATATCTATCTCAAGACGATGGCCGTATCGCGGTCCCTCAATCGGACAGAACATGGCTTATGGAAAACCGCACGCCGCCTGCCGGTTGGTCCATATGGATCGGCCACTATCCGCGCCAAGCTAACCCCACGCAATGGGTCAAGGCCAGCTTCCCTATCGTTGACGCAGACCAACTGCCGAATAACCTCACCGAAGAACTGCTGCTACCGACGATGCAGACGACCGCGTTCTCTGTCGGGAGCCTTTTTGCCTTTGCGATGAGCTGCCACTTCCCCGAAATACCGAGGGGTTGGGATTGGCGTACCGCGCCCACAGCGCGCAGCCTCCTCAGGCCAATTTGGCCAACGAGCCCCACAGCAACTGACTGGCCTTCGCTCGCCTTGTCGGACAATGATGCAGAGTCGTTTTCAGCGGCAGCGGTGAGATACTTCGAAGATTTTGCAAAACGCAAAGGCTTCTAGCTTCGTTGGTCAGCCACGCTTGCCTTCAACTCTTCTTCGCGAATTGCTTCACCACCTCCCAAATGTCTTGTCCGCTTAACGCGCCAGCGGCAATTACGAACGTAGTGGTAGGGTTGACGCCCGCTACATAGCTGATCGTTGCAGTCACGACCGTAGCAAGTCCCAGGTGAGCGACCACCCGTCCTGCTGTCTTACTGTTCACTTCCATCCAGTCAACGAAGCTGTCTGCCATCGCTCGTGCGCAAACGGCTGCTCTGCGGAAATGTCCCGTCTTTCTCTGAGGAATAGCTTCTTCGCGGCCTGCCTGAAGTTCTGAGGCAACCTCTTCGAGACCTTCCTGTAACGCAGTGAGTGATCGCTTAACCTCCTCATAGCCTGAGTGTGCGCTCGGCTCGTTCGGAATCCTTTCGGAGAGTTTGGCGAGACTTCGCCCAATCTCTCGCGCCGCGTTCCGCACCAATTGTTCAGCTAACTCCGGGGCGGCCTCGAACCGAGAGGTTACTTCAGCTGTGCTTCCTTCCACCCACTGTCTGACAGGTGCATCCGATTGCGGAAGTAAGGGTTCCGACGCCTGACCGCCGAAGGGACCGGTTCCGAAAGGGGCAGTGCCAAACGCACCATCTCCGCTGCGGCGGTTATGGGTCGGCTGGGTCGCGTTGATTGAAGTCATCTGGGTCGAAAGGTCGGCTGCGAGCTGGACCGCCGCCTTTATGCGTTCGTTGACCACTCGGGGTTCTTCAGACCAACGTTCATCCTGAAAGATAAACCGCGCCAATTCCAAATCGATGTTTGACGGCTCTCCAGACAGCCTTGCCTCGTACCATTCAATCCAAACGTCCCATTGTTCGTCTTCCGCGAGAAGCGCGTCTTTTAAGGTAGTCCAGTTCTCCAAGACCCAACTGGGTGGTTGTTCTGGCCAAAGTTTCCAGTTTGCGAGCGTGACGCTGTTAAAGCGTTCGCTTATCAGGGAAGCGTCAGTCTTGACCGCATCGACGGTCACTTCGAAGGCCTCCTTCCCGAAGCTGCCCGCTGCATCAAGGGCGTACCCTATCGTCGTACTGGCACGCGCCGGTATCTCTGAATCTTCGGAAAGGAGGCTCGCAATTGCATAAGCGGCAGCACGCTCCGGAGGAGAAGCCTTTACGTTGCCTAGGCCTACCAGCGCTTCTCTCGCCTTCTCCGAGAGAGCAGCCCTGTGGCTGGGATGGGCCAAAGCTGCCCAACTCGCAGCAACGGCACGAAAGACGCGCAAGATTGACCTGCGTCTCGTCAATCGGCTTCCGCTTGAGCCCCGAGCTAATGAAAGGCCTGGCACTGCTCTCAGCGCCGCACGTGCCGCAATCACCATTGCGACTTCGATGGGTTGCCCGCGCAGCCATCGCTCGCGTTCGTCAGCATTGCTAAGGTCGATGTCGGTATCCGCGATGCCGACTTGAAATGGCACCTCGACTCCCAAGCTCGGTGTTTGGTCGCCTTCAGCAGCCATGTTGATCCTCGCAAGCTGAATCGTCTTGGTAGTGTTCCGGTGCGCCTGTCCTCAGCGCTACGGCGTCTTGGCGGTGCGGGACAGCCTCATAGCGCTCAAGCCTTTCAATCTGATCACCATGGCGCGAGGTTACGCGTCTTTGACATCAACAGGGATGACTTTGCGTGCGAAGAATTGCCCGTTCTTGAGACGATTAAGCCCAGCCATCCTGACTGCCATTTGTAGGCGCCGTTGTATTTTCGGCGGCGCAAATACGTTAGGTCTATCAGTAAGATGCTGAGAGTGCGGGGCAATTCAACTGTAGTGGTACAGTTGGGTGGGCTCGAACCACCGACCTCCTGTTCCACAGACAGGCGCTCTAACCAACTGAGCTACAACTGCATCCTGTCGCACGGCCCCGCGTAAAGGGGGGCGGCGATTTCGGGCGGAAACTAGGTGCAACGCCGCGCTTTGGCAAGGCTTTAACGCGGGCTTTTGCACCAAGGGCCGCTTTGTCTTAACGCGTTTCGATGGCGTGACTCGGGCTCCGCCGGGCGCGAAAACACCAACGCGGCCGTTTCCTCGTCGAAAGCAAAAAGGCCCGGACCGCCAAGGCCCGGGCCCTTCGGCTATCTCGTGCGAGCCGCGATCAGGCGGCCGGCTGCTGGGTGAACTTCGCGGCGCTGGCCTTGATCGGCTCGGCGGTCTCGCTGGCGACCTTCTGGCCGAGCTCGGCSAGTTCCTTGGCCTGCGCGGTGAAGGTCTCGAACTGCTTGCGGGCGTGCGACGTCCACAGCTCMACGGCYTCGGTCGGCGACTTCACGCTGAACAGCTCCTGGGCGAAGTCGAGCGAGGAGGTGGTGTTGGCCTTGAAGAACTCGATCAGCTTGGCCGAATAGGCGGTGGCSCCCTTGTTCATCGAGGTGAAAACGGCYTCGACSGTCGAGTTGTGGGTCTCGGCAGCGTCCTTGAACTTGGCGTAGCTGTCGCGGGCCTGCARCACGCCCTTCTCGGCGAAYGCGCGGACCTGCTCAGGAACCTCGAACGGGATGATCGAGGCGGAAAACGGATCGGACGGGTTGGTCATACGTGTAATCCTTCGCAACGGGTGAGTAGATGTGACCATTGCGGACGTCCCGGAGCCCATCAGGCCGGGAGCGTTGAAATGGATCACGCTGCCTTGATTCACGGGATTGCCCTTCGTCGGGCGCGCCTAATAAACACCCATATCATGTCAATTTTGTGCAACGCAACGTAAGATCGTGTGCGATGCCATATTTTTTATGTGACGGAATATGGGGTTACCGCGCCCGACCTGGTTTTGGGCTTGCCGCAGCCGGACCAGACGGCCGGTCAGGCCTTCGGCTTGACCGCATCCATCGCGGCGCGGCTGACGGCCTGGCCCATTTCGCTGGCCTGCTCGGCGAGCGAGCGCATCTGGCCCTGCACATACTCGCTGTGCAGCCGCATCACCTCGGTGAGGTCCTTGGCCTTGAGCAGCGACTGGGCATAGTCCAGCGAGGACTGCACGTTCTTTTCCGCATAGGACAGCGCCTTGGCGGACAGATCCTTGGCGCCGGCGCGCATCGTGGCGTTGCGCTCCTCGATCTTGCCGGCGGTGTCCCGCGCATTGGTCACGAACTGCTCGAACGCCTTGCGCGCCTGGTCGAAGCTCGCCTCCGCCATCGACCGCATGTCCTTGGGGATTTCAAACTTGGGGATCTCGAATTGGTCACGCCCGTTGTCGCTCATGGTCGTCCTCCCTCGCCTGGTGATCGGCCCGCCGGTTGGCCCGGTGGGCGCACGGCAGGATATATCGGGATACTGCGATCGCAGCTGTGACGCGGTGCCATTTGGTTCCGCATCATGCTGTCGCAGCGGGTTATCCCTGACAACGCCAAACGGCTGTGGATCGTTCAGCCAAGTTAACGTTATCCAGCCTTTGGCGGGGGCAGCCTCGCCGCGGACATGGACCTGCCGGCCCCTGCTTGCGATACTAACCTTCTGTTAAGGCTGTCGTCCTGTGGCCGCCGGTCCCGTCGGCGAAGCGAGGAAGAAAGCCAAACCCATGCGGTCAAATCTTGCGCGATGAGTGACGCGGAATTCCAGATCCAGGCGCTCGGCGATGTCAGGCTGGCGGACCATGCGACAGGCGTCCAGCCGGCATGGCTATGGTCGGCCGATGGCGCGCGGATCATCTGGGCCAACCCGGTCGGCGCGCAGGTATTCGGTGCCGCGAACGGCGCTGAACTGGCCAAGCACGTCTTCGGTCCGGCCGATCCGCACCGCCGCCAGGTCGCCCGCCTCGGTCCCAGCCTCGGCGCCAACGGTGCGATCCGCCTGGAGCGGCTGCGTGGATTCGGCGCGGCCGCCGGCGTGCTCGCGACCTGTGGCTGCCGGCGCATCGACCTGCCGGACGGCAGCCATGGCATCCTGATTTCGACGCTCAACGCCGGCGGCCGGGTCATGCCGCTCGCCGAGCGCCTGCAACGGTTGATCCAGGGCCCGCCGCGTCCCGCCGCCGCCTTCACCGCCGACGGATTGTTGGTCGCAACCAACGAGGCGGCGCGGTCGCTGCCCGGCCTGCACGATCTCGGCGAAGCCGGTCTCGATGCCGCCCGTGACGAGGCGCTGACGCAGGGCCGCGCCGCGGCCGACGTCGCGATCGGCCGCGTCGTGTTGCAGCGGATCGGCCACGGCGCCGATCGCGCGCTGGTGGCGCTGATCAGGCCGGCCCCGCATCTCGCGGCCAGACCGGCAGCGCCGGTCATGCCCGAGCCCGTCGCGCCGCAGCCCATGACAACGGAGTCGCCGGTGCACGCGGCCGAGCCGCCAGAAGCGGCAACCGTGGAGCCGGCACCTCGCGCCGTCGAGCCAGCCGTCACGCATCACGAAACCCCCGCGCCGATCAGTGAAGCACCGGCCAGCTTCACGCTGTTCGATGCGCTGGATCCGGCACCGGAAGCCGTCGCAACCGAGCCGGCCGGCAGCGCGATGGAATCCGAACCTGCGAGCGTTCCGCCAACTCTTGCGACAGCAGGACACGCCCACGTCGAGACCGCGCCGCGCGACGAAACGCCCGACGAAATTTCCGCCATCGAAGAGCCGCTGTCGGACGCGCTGATCGAAACGCCTGCCGAAGCGCAGACACGACAGCCCGCGGACATTGCTCTCCCCCTCGCGCCGACACCACAGCCGCACATCGAAGCCACATCCGTCGACACAACGCCTCACCACACATCCGGCGAGAACCCCGCCATCGAGGAGCCGCTGTCGGAAGCGCTGCTCGACGCGCCAGCCGAAACGCTGGT
>BFBZ01000375.1_pt1 | contig 46551 bp, 44 predicted proteins | sample 1888401 | NCBI WGS metagenome assembly BFBZ01 (sample SAMD00112614, study PRJDB3348) | symbiont metagenome | host: Chara braunii | reverse complement strand
CGGATATTAGAAGCAGTGAAGCCCGGACAAACCCACATCACATTCACACCGCTGTGCAGCAGTTCAGTGCGAAGGGCTTCCAGGAAGCCGTTGACGGCATATTTGGAAGCGGAATAGCCGCTGCGACCGGGCAATCCGCGGAACCCGGCGATGGATGAAACCCCTACGATAGTTCCTTTGTTTTTGAGGATATGCGGCAGTGCGAATTTGGTGCAGGAAACCGTGCCCCAAAAATTCACGTCCATCACTTTGCGGATGGTCTCCAATTCTACATCCTGTACCATAGCGCGCATAGAAACACCTGCGTTATTGATCAGTATATCGATGGTGCCGAAATTTTTAACCACGGCATCGATAAAGCTTTTGCTTTCCTGCTCTTTGCTCACATCGGCCGTATGGATCATGAGGGGTTTACCGGGATAAGAAGCCTGCAAATGATAGAGTTTATCGTAATTACGGCCGCAGGTAGCCACTTTGGCTCCCTGGTATAAAAAAGCGTCTACCAATGCCTTTCCAATTCCTTCAGAACCGCCCGTGATAACGACTACCTTGTTTGTGAAGTCCGACATATTATGCTTGTTGTTACTGCAAAAATAGGCATAACTGAAACAGTTATCAGCAGTAATGTGGGTAACTGGCTGAAAAAAGATTTATAAAAATTTGGCCATTTTTTTATTTCTCCTATTTTTGCACTCCCAAATCAAACACGGGGTATTCATCGAAGGGTGAATGGTTCGATTCCGTAGCTCAGTTGGTAGAGCAATACACTTTTAATGTATGGGTCCTGGGTTCGAGTCCCAGCGGGATCACGTTTTAAGCTAATCAATTTGGCCCAAATTTCTAAAAGCCCTGCAAATACAGCATTTGCGGGGTTTTTCTTTTTTGAAACATTGTCAAAAAAGCCCAAAAATCCCCTATTGCAGTTCGTCATTCGAGCGGGCAAATCAAAAATAAAATCTGCCCGCTCGAATTTCTCCGAAACCATTGTACAACAAGGGGTTCAGAGTTTGAACATGTCCTTTTAACGTGGCTATTAATGGTAATTTTATCACCATTTTAAAGCCATTTTATGAGCCAAAGTTTTAAAGTGCTTTTCTTTCTCAAAAAAGGGAAAAGAACAAACGAAAAATTATTGCCTGTTTACGTCCGCATCACCACTAACGGGCAACGGGCAGAATGGAGTGTTCAGCGTTGCTGTGATCCGAATAAATGGAATCGGCAGGCGGGCAGATCAACCGGTACAAAAGAAGAATGTAAAACACTAAATGCTTATTTGGATGCAGTGCAGGGACAAATCCTGATAGTCCAGAAAGAATACACTATACGCAACGAAATTGTTACCGCCGAACAGGTCCGGGCGGCCATCTTGCACACAAATGAGTATGAAAAACAGCACAAACTGCTGGAGGTTTTTCAATACCATAATGACCAGTTTGCAAAACTGGTGGACAAAGAGTTCTCTAACGGCACATACAAGAAATTCAAGGTCGCGTATAATTTCCTGCATGCTTTTATTGAATGGAAATACAGGCAACAGGACGTTTACCTGACTGAAGTCAACCATAAGTTGATTTCAGATTTTGAGTTTTACCTGAAAACAGAAAAAAAGCAGCAACACAATACTGCAATGAGTAATATCAAGAAACTCAAAAAAATTGTCCGTATCTGCGTTGCCAATGACTGGCTGGATAAAGACCCTTTTAAATCATATAAGATCACGACCAAAGAAACACACCGGAATTTTCTTTTAAAAGAAGAACTGGAAACCTTGATGGCCAAACCTATTACCCTGCAAAGACTGGAACAGGTAAGGGATATTTTTGTATTTAGCTGTTATACCGGTCTTTCCTATTCAGATGTTATGCTGCTTACGCCACACGACATCAATATCGGTATTGACGGAGAACAATGGATATTCACTACAAGAATAAAAACAAATACCGGTTCAAGAATACCCTTGTTGCCCGTTCCAAAGAAAATACTGAAAAAATATGCCAGCCATCCGCAGGTCATTGCCAACCATGCCCTTTTACCTAAAATAAGCAACCAGCGGTTGAATAGCTATTTAAAGGAAATCACCGAAATATGCGGTTTTCATAAAGAGCTAACCTTTCACTGCGCCAGGCACACATTTGCTACAACCGTCACATTAACCAATGGTGTACCCATTGAAACGGTTGGTAAGATGTTGGGGCATAAATGTCTTCGTACCACACAGATTTATGCGAAAATACTGGACACTAAAGTCAGCCAGGATATGCAGGCGTTACAAAACAGGTTAAATCCAGTGCTAAAACCAACCAGATATAAACAAGCTAAGTAATATTGAAAAAGAAGGTATCCCAAATTGCGACATCCTATTTCTAATCGTAAAAAAATGAATTTATGGCAAAATCAAGTAACCATCCCAGCCTTGCAGACGAAGTAATAATGAATAAGATATACTTTATACGAGGGCAAAAGGTTATGATAGACAGGGACCTTGCAGAACTATATAATGTTGAAACAAAACAGTTAAAAAGGCAAGTCAAAAGGAATTTGGAGCGGTTTCCCTCCGATTTCATGTTTGAACTAAGTCCTGATGAATTTGAAAATTGGAGGAGCCAATTTGGCACCTCCAATTCAGCAGATAAAATGGGTTTAAGATATGCCCCGTTCGTCTTTACAGAATTAGGCATAGCCATGCTTTCCAGTGTACTAAATAGTAAGACTGCTATTGAAGTAAATATTCAAATCATCAGAATATTTACAAAAATGCGCGAAATGCTCCTTACCCATAAGGACATACTTTTGAAACTTGAACAACTGGAAAGAAAAGTCGGTGATCATAACGAAGACATTCAACTGATCTTTGAATATTTAAAACAGCTACTTAATCCACCGCAACCGCCCCGCAGAAAAATTGGGTTTATTCAGGAGGATAGAGAATAAACAGCCATTAAGCATAGTGTCGCAAATTGCGGTACCATGCGGAAAAGAAATTGCAGCAATCACCCCCTTTCCTTTTTTATTATCAGGTCATTCAATTCCGGCGTATCCATCATCCTTTCCAGTTCTGTCTGAACCAGTTCAGCCACACTTTTTTTGATATGCAAATAATTGGCCAATACATCAGTATTAGATATCTGTACAAACTGAGGAAGCTCTTTGTAACATTCCTGTTCTTTTGCTAAAGCCGCATGATCATTAATGACCTCCGCGCAAAAGGCTTTCAATTCAATTTTGCAATCCGGGTTGTCCGCAACCATGCCGACAAATTCACCGCTGGAAAGAGAGGATATTTTATTAATGGGTATGGCAAGTTCCAGTTGTTTGGAATTGGTTATGCTGGTATCGTTCCGGTTAATAGCTATACTTTGTCTATCCTGCAAAATCTTACCGAATTTTTCAGATAACTGTTTAGCTGTATCACCGCTTACCTGGCCGCTGATAATATTACCTACAATATTCATGATAACTTCTGCCTGGTCTTTGCCATAATGCAGCTTTAACTGGCTTGCATCCTGCACGGCTAATGTAGTGGCTACTTTATTACTCCTGGCGGTGGCGATAAGGTTGTCCATACCGTTAAAATAGATGGTTGGGAACTCGTCAAATATCAAAGAACTTTTGTTGCAGTGTTTCTTATTCATCATCCTTGTAATCGCAGTTATATATAAGGACAATACTGCACCGTATGTTTGTGTTTTCTGCGGGTTATTACCCATGCAAACGATCTTGGGCTGTTCCGGGTTATTGATATCAAGGGTAAAATCATTGCCTGATAACACGTAATAAAGCTGAGGGGATGATAATTTTGACAAACTGATCTTGGCGCTGGCAATCTGCCCTTCCAGTTGATCTTTCGCATCGTTCAGGTAAGCGGTAACAAAAGGGTTTACCAATACCTCTATCTGGGGTTCTGCACGAAGGATTGAAAACAACTTGTCGTAATTTACCTGCGCCAGCTCAATCACATGGGCAAGCGTACAATACAGACCATTTTTATACTTGCATAGAAACCATATCAGAGCGGTTACAAAATTGATGGGGGATTCTACAAAAAAATCACCGCCTTTTTTGATCCATTCCTGGTTGAGTCCCAACATAATGGTGCGGGAAGATTCAGCAGCATCCGTTATATCAACCATCGTGGAGGCACTTAAAGGGTTGCACCTGTGCGAACGGTTAAGATCATCAAAATTGATTACGTAAAATTCTGGTCTTACAGGATAACGGTGTTTATTAAGCAGGTATTGGTTGTAAGCAATCTTCGTTAAGTCGTCAAACTTGAAATCATAGACGAACATGCTGAACCCTTTTTGAATATGCTGCTTAATAATATGCTGTATAATAAAGTAAGATTTACCGCTTCCCGGTGAACCCATTACCAGTAAAGCACGAAACGGGTTAACTATATTGATCCAGCTTTTACGGTACTTTCCTTTCAAATTGTACCTGGCTGGCAGGTTAATGGAATACTCGTTATTCAGTAACCTTTCTTCCTGCGGAAAGGTTTCATTGAGTGTATTGAACACGCTGCTATTTAACCGTAAACTGATTATCCTTGACAGCAATGTACCACCAGTCAGAATCAAAACAAATCCGATAACTGTAACAGCCATGTATAAGACAGCCATCCTTTCAATGCCGGTTTGGAGATATAACGCAGCAAGACTGATAAAGTATAGTAATAGCCCTGTGAGCAAATAAGCGAAAGCTGTTTTATAATTCAGTTTCTCATCCTTCCTCCCTCTTGCACCGATCAGTGAAATACCTAAGAACAATAAAGCGATCAGTCTTGATTTATGAAAATTGCTGAACAGACCTGTATGGTAAATATTATCCAGCAGCCTGTCTGTAATTCCTGAACGGATCTGCCATATCTTAAAAGCATTATAACAGTAATAGTAAAAATGCAGTAGTAACAATGCAATACTGATCATTCGCGTCAAATCAAGAATCTTTCTCAATCCTTGCTCGTTCTCTCCTGTTTGCATAACCGGTAGTTTATGTTATGAATGTGATTTTTGTTTTTTCTTTCTTCTTAATTCATAGGGTAGTTGGTTGTATTGTTCAGTTGGTGTAATAATAATGTCAAGCATTTTGGATAAATTCGATTTTATATCCAACTGTTTGCCGGCAGATAGCATTTGTTGCCTGTCGATTACAGGGCTTTGCTGAATAGACAGCTTAGTTGCGCCGAACTGTTGAGCATGTCCTAATTTTTCCAGTACCGTTTTAGCACTATATTCTTTACCAATATCACTTCCGTTAAATACGCATTTGGTAGTATGGTCTATATAGGTCAACCCATATACTTGTCCTGCATCGTTCTGCCGCACTACTAAACCAATCTTTTCTTTTTCAAGTGCCTGTTTAAAAGCAGCTAACCCTGTAGGTGGTTTTACCATGATCCAGTCAATAGAAGTTTTGAGGTGCTTTTTATGCGCCTGTTTTAATGATTCATTCAGTTTGAATTTTTTCTCCAGATTCTTTAATGTCGGGTTGTTATAGATGGTACTGGCTTTAATAGGCACCCCAATTTTGTTCCCTCTATCATCCAGCACTCTATACACCAAGCCATGTTTTTTGAAAATAATCCCTTCTTCTCGTCCACGATCAGCCTGTATGTTGTACAGTTTCAAAACGGCGTTTAGTTCAGCAAGTGAAGTGTATATATATTTATCAAGTACCGCATCCAGCACATTGACAATACCTCTTTTGGTTTCCGACTTGCCATAACTAACCCTTGTAGCCTGAAGCTGCAGAATAACATCTTTTAGATTTTGTTTATGTTGCTCTGCCCTGACAAGATTATACCGTATTTCAATCTCCTTTCTTGCTTTGGTTGACTGGTTGCGACCGATGTTATGTACCGAAATTCTTTTACCATCTTTCTGAATATTGGTGGATACAATATGTATATGCGGGTGACCTGCATCCTTATGTTGATACACCAAAAAAGGCTGATTGCCGAAGCCTATTTTCTGCATATAGACGGTAGCTATCTCAATAAGTTTTTCTTTCTCCAAGTTTTCGGATGGGTCAAAATTCAAAGAGGTATGAATGGTATTGGTGGTCGCCCTATCGTTCAAACTAATTAGTTGCTGGAACCTTTGCAACTTTTCATGGAAGTTTAAATGATCTGCTTCCTTCAAGAAATTATGCGCATAAATACACTGCGCTTTCTCTTCCTGCACTTTTTTCTCGTTGTAGTTAAGCGCCCGTGATATGCTATGTGGTATCGTTACCCTTGCAACCATAACTGGTAGATTTGGTTCATTTTTTCCTTGATTTCTTCTACTTTTTTTAGCAGGCTTTTCTTGCCCGATTCATGAAGCATCGCCCAGGTTTTGATTTCCGGTATGCGGTCTAGGGTATGCAGCTTATGAACGGCCTGGTTGAGATTGTTACCTATAGCATTCAATTCATTTTTAAGCAGGATCATTTCTGCCAAAAAATCATCTGCGGACTGGTTACGGTAGGTAACGGTTACCGGTTTATGGAGAGAGGTTTTGCGTATGTATTCGCTTACTTTCCGGCAGGTAGAAGCCTTCAACAATTTGTTCAATTGCTTAAATTCGGCTGGCTGGTATCTTATCGTAATCCGGCAACTATGCTTTTCTGTTTCCTCTTTCTTCACCTCGTACTTCACATTATCTGAAACAATATCATTACAATTTCTCTCACCAATCCCGAAGCAACTCCGGCAGCGTAGGGCAAGATGCCTCAATTGTTGTCAGACAATTGTACATCTTGCCGGTTGCAGATAAGAGCAACCTGAAATAGCTTTATAAAGGTAGAAGGTGTCAATGGTTGAAAAAATACGTGTTCAAATTCTGAACAGCCATCGGCCTTGAATAGGCATCAGTAATCTCAATACACGAATATTTTCCGAATAAAAAAAGGGCTATAAAAGCCCCTCATTTGCAAAAGAATAAAAACCATCGGATGTAACGATCAAGTGATCAATAACCGGCAGATCAAGATACTTTCCACCCTCTGCAATTTTAGCCGTCAGGGTTTGATCCGCCTGGCTTGGTGTCAAATTTCCAGAGGGATGATTGTGGGATATAATCAGGTAGCTGGCGTTTGCTTTTAAAGCGGCAGTAAAAATCAATTTTGGGTCTGCCACTGTTCCGGCAATACCTCCGGTAGAAAGTTCATAAATACCTAATACCCGTTTAGCCCTGTTGAGCAACATCAGCTTGAACTGCTCTACAAAATCAATTTTGTTTTTATCCCAATAAGCCAAAAACAAATCGTAGGCATCTGCTGCTTTGTTGATCTGTGGTCTTTCGGAAGCCTTTACAAGGGATTTGTAAATGAGTTCAATCTCTGCCACTTTGGTTTCTGTTTCCAGTTTCATTAGCTGTTCCATAACATAAACTTTTAATAGTTAAAAATTGATTATGGAACCATTTCCGCCTCCGGGCAATCAAGGCAATGAAGCAACGGAATAAATAGTATCTGAAAAGAATAGTGGAAAGCATTTGTTTATGCCGGAATTTCATTGCTGCTACAGCAGCCCGAAGGCGAACTTTGTGTATGAATTAATGAAGAAGAAAATATTCAAAAAATCATATTTAAACATCCCACAATCATACAGCCGTTCTATAAACACTTTTTTCCTAAACAATACAAGCTGCCACCCCATATACCATCATCTGCAACAATGGTGGGCGGCAGCTTTTTTGACGATATATAAAACCCCGCATGTGTGAGATGCGGGGTATCTGTTCATTTTAGTATTCTTTCTGTTCTGCCCCTGATGGTTTCGCTGCCGTACTTGTCGCGGATTTCATCAAGGCTTTTCTTGCCGCCTTTTGTTTTGTATTCGTCGCTGCGGTAATACCAGGCTACTTTTTTGGGGGCGAAAAACAACCCTGCCGTTTTCAGTTCCTTTTTAACTGCAAAAGTATTTCCCGTTACCCATATCCAATGACCAACAATTTCAATAATGATGCCCGACAGGTTAATGATCTGTTCAATCACCTGCCTGTATTCTTCTGACATTCTTATCTGTTCATCCGCTTCCGCATCTGTAAAGTCCCCACCTTTCAAAACATGGGCACAGGCATAGGCATATTCAGTATTGATCGCCTGCATGGTGAAAGTATCGCCACCTTTATCAGGGTGGTTTTCCATAGCCAGTTTTTTATACAGGCTTTTGACCTCTTCTATTGTTTTACAATCTTTAAAGTATTTCATAAGTAAGCCGCCCTTTGTTTATCCCTGCGGGCGGCGGGACAGGTTAATATTTTAAAATGGGAGGTCATCCAATGGTCCTAATAAATCATTACTGCCTGCTGTTGCCGGTGCGGAAACGGTGGTTTCTTTCTTACTTGAACTGTAAATTTTAATATGGTTAACATGGCAATTCAGGGAGGCTTTCGCTTCACCATCAATATTTTTATAAGCGTTCAGATACAAACGTCCTGCGATCTCCACAACTGCACCTTTGGTTAAACGCTCTACCACTTTGCTGCTGATCCAGTAGGAACAATTGATGTAGGTTGTTACCTTTTTGCCTTCCTCACTACCTTTTGGCTTGTAGTAATCATTGATGGCCACCGAGAAATTAACTACTTGCCTTTCATCTTTTAGCGTGTTCACCTTTGCATCGGCGGTTACACGTCCTGTAAACATTTCCATGACTTTTATTTTAAAATGATTGAATAAAAAATTACTGGTTGAATAATGTGAGGTTATTACTATGGGGGTTGGCGTTTCTTACACTTGCGTGTTTGTGTGCCAAATGATACACGGTAATATCTTCGTTTAGGAAAATTGCCCATGCCGCAACCAAGGATTGCGACCTGTTTTTACCCCTGCGCTTTTGAATCTGCCACGACATGCGCATCAGCCGTGAACGTTGTGCGTGTTGCATACAATTTGTTTTTAATGATTGATTGTTTAACTAGGCTAACGCCTCGTTCGTTTCTTTCGTAGCAACCAGACCTTGAAGCAGGTAGTGGGAAAAGCAAGGTTTTTACAAACAAAAATTTTTGACCGTGGAATAAAAAGTGGAGTGTCAGCGAAACGGTTTATGCCGCGAAAGCAAAAAGCCCCGCTGGGGTTGCGCGGCGTATTTTTTTTGTAAAACCGGAGGCACGACCTTGCTTTTCACAATGCCTGCCAAGAACTTCGCGTAGTAAAAGGGATGGACGAACCTACAATATCAAAAGAGGGCTTTTCAGTCTATTAAGATTGAATGAAGTACATCGTGTACAAGAGTGCGACGCAATAGAAGTTCATTTTTGTTATGCCAGCCGATCCCACATATAAATAAAAGCGCCTTTCTGATCCACTTTTTGAATGATAGTAAGGTAACAACCAATGAGATAGGCCATTGTGCACATCTGTGGATATTATAAATTATTTAATTCATAGCAAGAACTATAGATTTGTCGCCCTCTTATTAATTACAAGGAAATGAAATGGGTAAATCTGACATTTCTGTGTGTAAATAGTTCCGGAAATCGGATAAAGTGAAATATTGGCAGATTGTTAAAGAAATCCTAAGAACGGCTTTGAATTTGAAGAGGCAATAAAGTTCTTTTCAGAAATTAAAGCCCCGGACGTTTCATAACATCCAAGGGCTTTATAACAACGGTTTGAGATATGGCGTGGGAACCCGGTACCTTTTGGCACCGCTCTCTTACCGGTTGTGGTGTTTTAAGTTGCGCAAAAGTAGGCGTTAAAATGAATTAACCAAATCCTTCCATCAAAAGGTAATTCATACCACTTTGCTTGATTTTATCGGCCACTTTCTTTAAGAACTATTTTTTGTAATGGTGCCATCGACTGGTGAAAACCAGTTGGCAAGTCTTGTATTATATGCTGCAAGACCGGGTTCTTAAATGTAAATTAATAAATTGAATATGGCAAGTCAAATCAAGCACTATCCTGTTGACAATGGAGATCAGGGATTGATCTCTGTTGAAGAAAACAGTTATACAACCAATATTATGGTTGACTGTAATATCCGTGAATCAAGTAAGGGAAAGGATAACCCTGAACAGTATGATGTCAAGGCGGATTTAATAAAAACATTAAAAAAGAGAAAGGTCAATGATGTTGAGGATGTATCCTATGTAGATATTTTCATCCTCACACACGGTGATGAAGATCACCTGCTTGGGTTTGAAAACAATTTTTACCAGGGGGATCCAAAAAGTTACAAGAAAAAAAACAAGGAAGATGGCCAGATTTTAATTGATGTCCTTTGGTTTTCCCCGATGGTAATGGGTACAGCTACGAACGATGATGAAAGGTGTTTTAACAAGGAAGCCAAGCGGCGTATAAAATTGCACCGCGACAAAAGCGCGGACAAAGACTTGGCCGGCAACCGCATTATTATCATAGGTAACGATGCAAGCGAAGATTTAAGCGGATTAGAACTGGTAAGAAAAGTACCAGGGAACATTGTTACACGTTTCAATAACCGGGATCTAAACACCTTTTCTATTTTTATCCATTCACCTTACCAGCAACAACTGACTGATGATGAAGTAGACAAAAATCGTGTCAGTGTTGTTTTTCAGGCCAGGTTTAAGGCGTCTTCCACCAGTACAAATTTTTGTACGCTTGCAATGTTCGGTGGCGATGCGGATCATCATGCATGGAAAGTGATTTTGGAGAAAACAAAGAAGTATAAAAACGATACTAAAGAAAAGGCATTAATCTGGGATTTATTTTTGGCCTGCCACCATTGCTCATGGACTTTTTTCAATGATACGAAGCAGGAAGATCATCCAGACCCGGTTCCGACTTCACTTGAAATGCTGGATAATATGCGCGGTACTGCCAAGGTCATTGCTTCCAGTAAGGAAATAAAGAACAATACTGATAATCCACCGCATTATCAAGCGAGGGCACAGTATGTAAAAAAAGTAGGTGATAAAAATTTTCTCAATACGACTACTGCTTTTATGGTAGGCAAGACCCCCCAGCCTATCGTTTTTGAAGTGACTGCTCAAGGGCCTATGCCACCCAAAAAAGCGGAAGGAAGTGCAAGTGCAGCCGGTGGATCAGCTTTGGGAGCCATCAACAAACCTTCCAGCTATGGCTCAAAAGCTGTTTAGTTCCAGGCTGGCCGAGAGTGCCCAGGAAATAACGAACCCAGAACTGTCAGCTTCATTAAATGGCCTGATGCAGTTCCTCCGTAAAAGGAGTTTAAAAATCCTTGCCTGGGATAATATGCACATAGCCATACCACTCAACATAACGGTTGAGTTACCGCCGTTGGGAAATGCTGATGGTATTGATATACGAAGCAAAGAACCTGTTCTCGTTGTTATAGACACCAAAAGTTATCCGGGTGTATCACCAATGGTTTACCCCGACAGACTTGATTTTCCCAAAGACAGTCTGGCGCATTTGTATGTTGCTGTAAAGGATAAGCCGCCGGGCTTTTGTCTTGTTCGGGGAAGTCTTTCAGAATGGTATTCAAACAAGCAATTGAAAGACCTGGTTATCCGAATCGGCAACTGGTTAAGAGACGCAGCCGCAGGTGAGCTATCAGAAAATGGAGCTCAATTCGACCCCTTGCGGCTTGAAGGTTATACCGGAACTGTTATTTATGACTATGATCAACTTGCAGCAATCGTAAATGATAAAAAATCATTTTTTCCGGACAGCGATTTTGCGATTGGTTTTTTTGAAAGAAAATTGATCGGTGATGGCTTTTCCTTTAAACTAAAGAAATTTATTACGAGTGAAAACCTCAATGAAACATACGAAGACTTCAAAAAGGAAAATGAGAAGGACAACGCACTTGCTTCAAAGAAGTATTACAACTTCGGCTATATAGTTTGGTCGAATGAATCCATCACATTCAAAAATTATTGTATCAACCTGCCTGAAGATTGGGAAAATTTCAAAACTTTTTGTGCCCGGTTCTCGGTTGATACTGAAAAACTTGAAAACCAAATAGCAACTTACGATCTTAATACGTCTCTATTCATACCAGTAATAGTAGCTATCAAAAGACCCAAAACCATCATTGGATTTTCAGGGTCAATAGAGTTCCTTAATTTCTATTTAAAGATCAATACACCCGATGTCGCCGATGGCAGAATCATCAACAACATACCGGTGGCATTTCAGTCGCACAACCAGCCGCTTAGTCTTAAAAAGGCAAAAGAAATATCAGGCTTTCATGCCAACCTAGGCAATTATTCCTTGATTGCCGGTTGCGGCGCTCTCGGTTCAAAAATAATTATGCACCTCGCTCGAAGCGGATCAACGAGTTATTTGCTCGTAGACCCCGATGAGCTTTCCCCGCACAATCTTATACGCCATGCTTTATTTTCCAATGCCGAAGGCCTGAATAAGGCAGTAGCCTTAAAAAAAGAGATCACCAATATGTATCCTTATCAGAAGCTTGCCGTGCTTCCTATTAATAAACCGGGTGATCTCCTGTTAACTCCGGAAATCACAAAACCCTGTAGCTGGATTCTGGATTTTACTGCATCGAATGCTTTTTTTCATAGTGTTGTCAAGGCAGATATAGCGGACACGACCAGAATCTGCAGGGTCTTTATTTCTGATTTTGGGAACCTGGGTATTATGTTGCTGGAGGGCAAAAACAGGAACCCGCGGATTGATGATTTGCAGGTTATGTTATACACCCAATATAAAAAAATGCCTTTCATTTCATCCTGGTTAAAAAGAGAAACTGAAGGGAAGGAAAATAATGTATCTATTACAGTGGGAGTAGGTTGCAATTCAGAGACCACTATATTGGCAGATGACATTGTAAGTCTGCATGGTGCTTTTTTTTCCGGTGCGATCAAGTCAGAATCACATAAAGAAATAGCTGATCATGGCAGAATTTATCTGAACGAAATCCAATATGAACCTTTCTTTTCCAATCTGCCCAAATTGTTGGATGTACGCCCGATGGTGATCATGAACGCGATCAATGATCCGGCCTGGCAAATCCGTATGAAACAAGGAATCCTGGAAACGATGAAAAAGGAAATGGGTCTTGCCATGCCGCATGAGATCGGTGGTGTTTTCGTGGGTTGTGTAAATTATAAAACAAAGACGGTTCATGTTGTTGACCTGATACCTGCGCCCGCAGACAGTATGGCCAATCATGCCTGTTTTTTCAGGGGGATTCAGGGATTGCCTGAAGCGATTGGCGAAGTGAATGAACAGACAGGAAACCAACTCGGGTATATAGGAGAATGGCACTCTCATCCTTTCGGACCGAATGCAATGAGCAATGTTGACCTTGCCACAGTTAGACGCTTTAAAAGTGAATTTGAAAATTCACCGACCCCTTTACCGGTTTTCTTAATGATCGTTTCACCCACACATATACTACCTTATGTTTTTTAAATTTTCAATCTGTTGATATGTTTGATAACTATACTTTAAAAGCACGGTTCTATCCGGTCGTTATTCTTTTTTTCCCATTGATTCTGATAGGTGTTTTTTACTCATTTGAGTTTAAGACCGTCATTCACCTTTTATCCTCCCTCGGGCTTGTAGGAGCCCTGACCTATTTGTTCTCACAATTGGGAAGGGATAGCGGTAAACTAAAGGAACCTTCTCTCTGGCAAAGTTGGGGTGGTGCGCCTTCCATACAGCTATTACGGCTACATAATTCACATATTGATCAGCATACTAAAAAGAGGTATCATCAGAAACTGCAATTATTATGTCCTGTACCCACTGTTCCCAATCTCATACTCGAAACAAGCAATCCAAAAGATGCGGATGAAATATACAAAGCATGGACAAAATACCTGATTGCACAAACAAGGGATGGAAAAAAATTCTCTCTCTTGTTGAAAGATAATACGAGCTACGGTTTTCGCAGGAACCTTTGGGGCTTGAAAAAATATGCATTGATAGGAACAGTGTTCTTGTTTGCCGGGAACTATTCATTTTGGGCAATTAAACTTCATTCATATAACCCGTTGCTGTTTCCCGAAAGCTTTATATATTCTTCGGTTTCGTTGTTGTTTATTTTGTTTTTCTGGATGCTTGTTGTAAAAGCAAGATGGGTCAAGATACCTGCGTTTTCCTATGCTGAAAGACTTTGTGAAGCAACTGAATTGATATAAAAATGTGTTCTAAAAAATTAAAACAATGATACAGTTTGAAGGGCCATTACCTGATTTCTGGATGCATGTGGGCAACCAACCAGGTTGCGAAAAAATATCGTTTGGAGGTATTGCGACCGGAGAACACTATACAATCATCTGGCACAAGAGCCTTCGTAAAGTCGATGTACACAAAACCTATGATGACCCTGCAAAACCGAGAGAACTTATATTTGAAATTTCTTTTTTTGCATTTAACAGGTTAGTAGCCGGACTGAAAAACATAGATGAGTTATACGCCAGGTATTATTTTAGTAAGTCCATCACAATTGAAGGTTTGCAGAAGAAAAACCTGTTGATGCATCCAATGCAGGGATTTGGTGACGAACGTGAACAATGGATGATGATCAAAGACAGAAAGCTGAGAACCCGCAAAAACCGTCCGACCAATTCCATAATAACTTTCCTGGAACCGCGGGAAGCTGCCTTTTACCGGCATTGTCACTGGCAGTTATATGACAGTGATTATCGGTGGAAGGGCTTCGTTTATCAGAAAGCAAAAGAGAGCGATGAACTAGAGTTTTTTTATGTTAGCAAGTATAGGTATGACCGATTCCGAAAGGCAGTTCGTGAATTGCTAAAAGCAGCGTCTCAGAATGTTCGTTTCTACAACAAATATGAAGTTTTTTAGAGGACGTTTACCAAAACTCTAAACTGATTTTATCGAAAAAAGCTCATCAAGAGAAACCTCCAAAGCCCTTGCAATGGCCACCAATGTAGTCAAAGACGGATCGCCCTTCCCACTTTCCAGCAACCATACCTGGCTATAGGCTATTTCGGCCAGATCGGCGAATTGCCGGGTCGTTAATCCCTTACCCTCCCGGATACGCTTTAGGTTTTCGCCAAACTGCTTTAAAACTGCTTCATCCCTGTTATTTGACATAGAACTGAAAGTTCCGGTCTAATTAAAAAATAATTGACCCGATATATCAGGTCAATTGAAATAAGCCTTATTTTTATGGAACAATCATTGTAAAATGTCGAAATTAACAGACACTTCGTAAGTAAGTTTGTAAACACATAAGATATTAAGCGTGTTTGCTTTATTCTGGGTACCGAAATTGCGACTTTCATTAGACCCCGGGTAATAAGGTAAATCGCTCACGTTTTGGCGTGGGCGTTCTTATTCGGGGTCATGGGTGTCGCAACCCTCGGTACCGTTAAGGACTAACCCACGTCTCTTTTTTTGCCTATCCCACTCGTTCGTCCTGCAGAATATTCGGACTGCCATCTTTCCAATTACATAATTAACTGTAACCAGTGTAAGGTATTTCTATCCTTACCTTATTACTCATTTTAAAAAAATATCCAAATGAAAGAGCAATTAAGGCAAAAGCTGCTGACACAGCTCCCAGAATGGCATAAGCAACCTTTACAATTATCCATTGCACAAATGGACGATCCTTATAGTGTCCTGGCATATTTTTTTGAATGTTATTCGCTTCCCGATATCAGGATTTGTTTAAAGGAACTGCTAAATGATGCATTGCGTGCTGAAAACGTTGACGCAGCCGATCATGTATCAACCCATGCAGATATAGAGAAATTGGTTGAAGCAGCCTGGATTATTCATGAACAGGCCGGTAACGATACAGGAACCGGGAAAAAGTATTCTGAGAAAAGCGACTTCATAGAGGAAAAAGATTTAGACGAAGAAATTGGTCACTGCTATAAAATTATCAATGGATTTTTTGATGCTTTTCCTTTGCCTTTTGCCCGGAAATATCTTTTATCGGCACTTCAGGCAGCGGAGAGCCGTAAAATCTGGAAAAAAACTGCCCCCACTGACCTGATTTTTTTCTTTGAAAACCTGGAGGCATTATTACCAGCAGTATTCACCATTACGAAAACCAGTGGTAGGAGCGCACAAGTATTGTTGCCTATAGCATCTGGCGTCCCCGATCTGGCCCAACACCATCTTTACTGCGGAACTTATGATAGTCATAAACCCTGGGAATATTTTCCCAGAAGCCTGAGTGCAAAAGAATATAATGATCCTTATAAAGCATTGCAAAAATTCACGGACTGGTCTGGTAAAAAAGAGTGGAAACAGGTATTCCATTACATTTTAAGTTATTCGCTTGGAAATAACGCTTTGTCAGAATTAGGCGTCAATCTGGAAATGGTTAAAATATCGGAACTTTTACAAAAAATGCTGGATGCCTGTCATTTGATCCACGTAAGAATTGCCCTCACAGCGAATAAGAGTTCCAAAATGGAATAAAGTGTAAATCATGACGGCCAAATTACTTCTAACCTAAAATTTTATTGAACTAGTTACCGTATAGAAATACCACTTCCAAAAGAAGTGTCATTACTGGGCTAATGATTAGAATTAGCAGTGTGTTGATTAAATCTCTTTCTGCCTGAAAAATTTGATTGATGTTGCCGTCGTCTTCCATTGTGCAGTGCTTGTTTTATTTATCTTTTAGCCGCTAACACAATACAAGCCAATACACATTTAAAAATAATTACTCAAATTCAACACTTCCAAATCCTAACGTTCTTCCATTTTCCTTGAGTGTTCTTTCCGTATCCTGGTCGAACCCTTCATGATTTATGGCTTCAATGTGAATGGTGATTTTGACTTTTGTGCCTGCCGCCAAATTGAGTTGTTTCAAAATCTCTTTTTCTATATCGTCTGTGGAACGGAAGAAACGAGTTGAATCTGTTTCTACATGGCCAACAAACCTTGTGGGTTTGGCTATTTTTGGATCGGCTTCATTAACTTCTGACTTTTCAGAACTGCTGTCCGCACCTGTGTATAGGGTTGTTGGATTTGCTGCTTCCGCAGCTTTTTTAGTTTCTGCTTCTACTCGTTCTTTTGATAATTGGATTTCTGCAATATCTGGTTTTACTAATAATCCATTTCCATCAAGAGAACCCAACATTTGAGTACCCGCCCGTAAGCCCCGGTATCTTGCATTTTCTTCGTCAAAGGATTCAGCAAATGCGAAAGAATCCTTTTGCCAGGATACTAAACTTAAGCCTAATTCAATGGCTTGTTGCAATAGATGAGCAGACGAAAGTTTTGGCAAATAGAGATACTTAGCAAAGTCTTCACGAAGCTGGCGAACTGATACATTATCTCCACGCCAAAGTGGTATTCTGTCCAAGTTGATACGAAGCTCTGACGATGCAAAATCATTGTATAACTGGCTTTGAGAAGTGAGCTTTTTTAGCACTCGACTCAAGTAAGCATCCTGATTTGAACCATTCATTTTTGATTCATCCCATTGCACATCCAAACTACCAACCTCCTGATAGGGAGTAAGAATCCAAACAAATGTCTCCGGCAAACGTAGCTTGATGGTATCTAAACCCGATTTCCGTTTTCCTTCTGCTTGGTTAGATTGGTAGGCATCCAAATTCAAGGCTACTTTATCATCCACAATGGATTTCCACGCTAAGAACGATTTCACCGCTTGCTTCAATTCTTCCAAACGGGTTTTATCGGGAGTAAGAAAAATGAGTGTGTTGCGGTAAAGTCTCTGCGAAGCTCCTTTTGTACTGAGTATTTCCTTTGCCTTCTGAAATGCAGGGCTGCTGCCATCTCTTGGTATATGTGGATGCTTGATACCCAACACAACCAATTTCATTTCCAAATCATCAGGCACATCATTGGAGCCCTCTGGCATGAAATGAATACGTTTTATTTGGCTTCCTGATGGCTGGAGTTGTTGGGTAAGTAAAGAAAGAATTTCTTCTTCTACCTTGTCTTCCTGAATGTGGGCTGCACGTTCTTCCGCTGTGCGGTTTACGTTGTTCTGTGTACTGTACCAGTAGTTTTTGCTCTGATGATAAACGAAAGTGGCTTTATCAGTCAGATGCCGTAAGGCATCTGTGAAAGTTGGAATGGTTTCTCCTGGAAGAATAGCACCCAATTTGATGCGTTGTTCATCAATGCCACGATTAGCAGCATTAAATGTTGGGGCAGAACCAAAGAACAAGGTACGAGCTACTCTGCGAGTGCCTGAGTAGCGACCAATGCTTGGGTAGTCATTGTCAATTTGTTTTGGCAATGAGTTATTCCCATCTACGTCTTTTTGAATTACTGCTCTCCAAGGATCTTCCAAATACCGCATCAACTCGCCTTGAATTTCTGAATCATCCATTGGTACATTTGCAGGCAGAATCAACGGCCCTTGGTCGTTGTTCTCCCACAAGAAGTGGATAATCTTTGCCATGAGGCGAAGAATGCCACGGGTCTTCTGAAACTGCGGAATACTGGCCCATCTTTCTGCCAAGGCATCAAATAATTCCGGGTGGATAGGATAGAAATCTCTTATCCGCTTTTCGTAGCTACTGTCCTGTGTTTCGTTAGGAAAGTCTGTTTTGTTATTTCGATAAAACTCACCAAATGCCCTTGCAGATGCATCTCTTTCAGCAAATTGTTCTTTGGTAGCAATAGGTGAGAACAATCTTCGGGTAACAATTTCGAACGATTCTTCAGTAGTAGCTGCTGACCATGGGGATTCAATTCGACCAATGATGTTACCTAATTCGGCTGCCGACTGGCGGCCTTTTTCGCCTCCCATTTCAATATCGGACGCTGGTAGGCTGACAACTATTAAGGCGTTGTTTACCGTTTTTGCCGCTTCGCACAACGCCTGAGCAAATGACATTTGTGTACCATAAGTACCTCCACAGTCATTTCCTTCTTCTTTCAGTTGTCGGGTATAGGCTACCCACTCGTCAATAAGAACCACGCATGGCGCAAACTTTTTGAGCAAGGGTACTAATTGGTCTCCCGGATTGGCGGCTTTTTCATCTGCTTCCTGAAGCATGGCGTATCCAGCTTTACCACCTAACTGCCAGGCAAGTTCACCCCAAAGAGTATGAACTTTTATGCCGTCTGGTTTGGTATGGGTTACTCCTGGAGCAATTCTATTCCCCACCAAAACTGCTTTATTCACCTTTTTTGGTGGTTGCAAGTCGCCTACTTCGCGGAAGAAGCTTTCAAGATCTCGTACAGAGCTGAAATTTGCACCAGAACACAAATGATAAATCGCCAATAAAGAGTGGGTTTTACCACCACCGAAATTGGTTTGCAAGTTGATTACAGGATCGCCACCATCACCGTTCAAACGCTTTAAGGTGTTGGTTAATAACTTTCTGATTCCTTGAGTAAGATATGTTCTGTTGAAGAAGTCAACCGGCTTGCCATATTCTCCTGCACTTTCTCCATCCTGATACACTCGCCACAAGTCGGCTGCAAATTCGGCTTGCTGAAATTTGCCTGATGCCACATCTGGGTGTGGAGTAATTACCTGTCGCCAAGGTTTGAGACCAATTGCGGATGATTCTATAACAGATTTCGCTTCAATGGCTCTTGTTTTCTTACGCGTGTTTTCTTCATACCGAACACGAAGCAATTCATTCTTTTGGTTATCGGCTTCTTCTGCTTCTGGTGCTGCAATGGCACTGAGTATACGTTCTACATTGTCTAATGCACGGAAGGCGTCGTCTGTATCAAATACATTGTTTTTATTTTGATGAGCTGCCCGTTTACGGATTTCCATCAGCTCACTCACCCATGACCTTTCAGAATGTCCAAGTACTTTGCCAAATACTTTATTCCATTGTTTGAACATAATGGCAAGCAGTGCTGCCACATCCCATTCTTCGGGACTGAGGTTGCGGGAGTGATGACCATCCGGGAAACATTCAGCAGCTTCCATCTCCCAATAGTTTTGGTACTCGGCTTTCATTTCTTTTTCTACATAAGGAAATAAGCCTTTGCGCAGAAGGTCAAGCCCTTTGTTTACTCTATCTAAATTACTCAGTGCCATAATTAAAATTCAAGTTTTCCTTGTGTACTAGTGGGGTCTTTAATGTTATATGATTCTGCTACAATCTGATTCCATGAAAGAACCAAACTGTTGTATGCCTGGGCTTCTTGCGCCCATCCTTTTTTCTCGCAAATCGTAAATAGGTGATAAGCCAGTTCTCTGGCTATGTCAGCGGTTGGGCCAAGCTTCTTGTATAGTTTCGCTGCACCCATTTCTCCATGATCTTGTAGCTGCTTGATAAGGTGCTGCGTGATTTCCCAAATAACCACTCGATTGTCTGCTCGTGGATCCCATGTTGATGACAAGTCACTTCTTGGTATGAGTTGTACTTTACCAGCTCCCGACTTTACAACCCCTGAATGTACTAAGGCATTTACCGCTGTGTTTTTAGCCAATGCTAACGCATTCGCATCACCAAATTCACCGGCAACAAATTCGTTTTGTTCAAACCATGCCAAAGCCCAACGAGTTTCTGTATCAAAATCACCTTCCTGCTCTGCTAAAATTTCACCCAATGCTTTATTGATTAAGGATAATGCGGTACGCACACTCATTGGGCTGCCATCTTGTTCCATGATTTTATCAAACCGAGAATAAATGCCCATACCAGGTCCAATGGTAGCCTGAGCCATATCCACTGGGGCAAGGTTACTTTTTTGCAAAACTTCTATCGCATTTGGAAGTTCTCTCTTTAATATTTGAAGATATTCTCGTCTTGTAATAGAAGGCGCATTTTCGAACCTAGGACGACACGCTAATACAATGTAGCTAGTAAGCGAGTTCGTTCCCATAGCAACCATACGCCATTTTTGTGATGCCTTAATTGGCCAAGTAGCAGTTATGGTAAATCCACCACTTACCAATCCTTCAAGTAGTGTTTCCCAACCGGTTGTCAAACTGATTCCATTTACTTCTGATGCTGAGTCGTCATCTGTGTCTTCAGATTCATCTTGCTTAAAAGCATAATAAACAGTCAGCGGAAATCTGGGATCCAATCCATCCTTAAAGTTTTTGAAAGCTTCTTTAAAACCACCCTCAAAATGATTTTTCGCTGCCTCTTTACTTCCGTGACGGAAATCTGAAGCTACCAATTCTTCCATCTTTGGTACTAAAACAGTATTCAATAAGTCTGGGTATTGACTTTGTAAGCCATGCCTTAGCCACACATAAAAAAAGTCTGATAGATCAGAATAACCAATATTGTCATAATAAGGTGGATCTGTACTGATTATGTATTTAGACTCTTTAAAATTGTATTTAGCGGCATTAAATTGTTGAGCCTTTTGAGGTTTTGAAATAGTAGTTAGAACTGTCACTAAAGCATCCGCAGTCATATCTATCGCATTCAGCCATGATATAGCCTTCCTTTCAATAATATTTGCTTCTGGATAATCCCAGACCATTGGGATGGCTTGTCGAGTAAATAAATGCATTTGCTGATCTCCGCTCGGTTTCCAAGTACATAATGAATTATTGAAATCAGCCAATCGATCAACTGTCATAATTAAATAGAACTGTATTGCCTTAATATAAGAATCTGAACCACCCGCATCTTTAATTCGTTCAGCTACTTCATCAATTAATTCATGCAAAGTTGCCAACCCTAACAATTGGCGATTTGTGAATGCCTGCCAATGATGGTCCAAACCATATAATGGGGTACGAATATCTCTAGTTGCATCTGTTGGAAATTTAGTTTCGGGTTTCCATTTTGTATTTGCGCTAAGCGCAATCTCCTGTTGGTAATGATTTGGACTTATATAGGTTTTACCTTTAGATGAATTAACCACCATCCCAATAAGGACTTGACTAATTCTTCCATTCTTCCCTTCATTCCTTACATAATCAAGTTTAACGGGTTCATTACAACAAACACAGACAGCACCGCTTCGATTTACAGTTCCTTTTATTTTTGGAGTTCCTTCCAATACTTCGTAACCACTTACACGATTTCCACTGGATGTATTTTCAATTATTGGTCGGCAATAATAATTGGGTTTCTTCTTTGAACTCAAAATAAATGAGCGAACCAACGGCATTTCACAACTACAGGCAGGATTAGGACATTTAACAGTTCTTGCCCAAAGCCATGCGATTACATTTTGTTCCTTGTTTCCTATTTTTACTTTCGGGTAATATTGACCAATTCGATTTTTTGCTTCTTCATTTATCCAGTTTCCATAATATCTTAAATCTTCAGCAATACCTTTACCTAATTTCCATTCAGTAAATGCTTCTTTGCCTTTAACCTTAGGGTTGATTGGAATTTGATTGGAAAATTCAGGTAAGATTTCCAGTTGGGCTTTGTTTATTAAAACTGCAACAGGGTTCAAATCGGATGCCTGTACAGGCAATCCTAAACGCATTCCTTCCAAAGGAATTGAACCGCCACCAGCAAATGGGTCAAGTACTGTTGGTAGTTTTCCATTGCAATGTTTCAAAATTTCTTGATAAGCTTCTTCAAATACCTCCTGCTTGGTATGAATCTTTTTCTGGCAGAGCTTGCGAATGATTTCAAATAATCTTTCTCGTTCTGCAACCTGGGCTTCTTCTGTTGGGAATTTATCAGGATTAGCCGTCGGGTCATCTACAAGGGAAGCAAATAAGATGGCTCTTGCCGAAGGCAAGGGAAGCCTTGCCCACCAGTGGTGAATGCCTTTAGGGTGCGCCCCGATACCTGGCATTTTATCGTATGCTGATGCATCATTGATTATGTCGAGTGGTAAGGCAACCTCTATTAATTTCTTTTCCATGGTGTCTATTCAAGTGTAATGGTTCTGCGGTGAACCGTTTTGGTCAATAAGTCTTTCACATTAAAGTTGATGGAGGTAACTCCAAAATCGGGTTCAAATTTGAACGCACTTTTCACATAATGTACTTCCACCCGTTTGCCATCAACAAATGCTAATGCTAAGATGAACTGTTCCGGTAGGTTCAAACCGTAAATAATTTCATTCTTTGTAATGGTTACTGTTGTAGCATCTTTCCTTCTTCCTTTTACTTCAATAAAGCGAAGGTTTCCCGATTGGTTGCACACACTTTCAATATCGTATCCAAGCTTTTCTTTGCTTCTATCCTTTGTAGGATTATTCAATTCTTGCTCCATCATAAACACTGCATCCATTGCAGCTTTTTCAACTGCAGCTTTTTCCTCGGGAGAAGTAAACCCTTGCTCTTTATAATTTTCGCGTGGCGTTGATTGCAGCCATGATGCCGGAATAATTAATGCACCACCAATAACAACAGGAGGTTTGGATGATATTTTTAGTTCTTCCTCCAACTCTTGATTTCTTTTTTGCAAACGAGCTTGTAATTGGTCTGCTCTTTTCCTTGCCTCGTTTGAATTAAGTTTTGCATTTGGCCTTCCTGCCTCTTCTTGTTGACGTAAATCTCTCGCCCGATGGTCCCAAAAGCGAATTTCATTTGTTAACCTTTCATAAACGGCAGTTTTGGTTTTGTCCACTAAGTACTGCCGGTTCTTCTTGACTCTATCCAAATGCTCTCTTGCAATGGATGATATTGCGAAGGATTTAATTTTATCCTCCATGCTATTTTTCAGCCATGCAGCATTGGTGGCTTTCTGATTAAGTATTGCTATCTCTTCATCAAATGCGATTCGATAATCGAGGTAGGGTGCATATCCTGCTTGTGTAATTTCAGACTGCTCATTCAATTCCAAGAAATGAACTTCTTTGGAAACAGTTCGTCTGCCGCCACTTTCAAGTTGACGTGCATCCTGCACACTATTCTCTAAATAAAATAATACTCTTGGCTGGCAATCAGGATTGATATCATCGATAAGTATGGAACCTTTTTTTAATAAGTTAAAATGGCCTTCCAATAGCAAATCAATTGTTGCATCGAGCAATGGATGCCCAGGGCAAACAAAAGCTGCCAGGGGTTTACCGTGCATTGTAATCAGTTCCTTATGGAAAGTAATGCGTTCATAGTTCTTTAAAATAGGTTCCCTTGTACCAATGATTCTATCTCGGTTACGAATAGCAGCAGGAACATGTAAAACCTGATATCTTCCTTTTTCTTTCTCCATAATTGAACCTCCCAACGTTTTAAATGCAGTGAGGAAGAAATCAGCAATGAAGTGCGGTTGTAATTTTCTTGCTTCAACTCTTTCCATTTCTTCACGAATCGTTTGCACATTTGCTTTGGTGAGTGTAACTGCATGTAAAGCTCTTTCTTGCAGCAACTTTTCTAAATGAGCATGGTCTAATGCTTCATCTAATACTTTATCCAGATACGCTTTTCTTTCCGGATCGCTGCCATATCTGATTGCCTCAATCAAAAGCTCTCTCAGGCTTTTGTTTTCAAAACTCATTTCACCCAATACATCAAACACCTGGCCTCCTAATGCTTCTCTTTCGTTTTCTAATTTTTCAAACAAGCGATGCCATACTTCACCTTCGCGTGTTTGGTGGGCAATCAAATTCCACAACCGACAAACTTCAGTTTGACCAATCCTATGAATGCGTCCAAACCTTTGCTCTAATCGGTTTGGGTTCCAAGGGAGATCATAATTCACCATTAAATGCGCCCGCTGAAGATTGATACCTTCACCTGCTGCATCGGTTGCAATCAATACAGAAACACTTATGTCTTGTGTAAAAAGGCTTTGTGCTTTTTTACGGTCCTCACGGCTCATGCCACCTTGTATGGTAACAACCGTTTCCTGATTGCCTAAAAGAGTTCTTATTTTTTGTGCCAAATAGTTGAGAGTATCTCTGTGCTCGGTGAATATTACCAACTTTCTTCTATTCTTATATTCATCAAACATCCACTCATTTTCAGTAAGGATAGTTGAAAGCTCTTCCCACTTTTTATCGATACCGGAACGTTTTACAATCAACGCTAAATCCTCCAACCTTTGCAACGTGGCTATTTCAGCTTCCAATTCTTGTATTGTTTGTGCTGTAGTAGCACGGTCGGTAAAATCATTCTCTAACTGTTCCTGCTCATCAACATCTGTATCATCGACAAAATCTTCGATATCTTCATCATCATCCACAACATGAATTTCTTCCTGCCTAATATTGACTCTGTGAAACAAACGTTCTTCTTGAAGCCTTTTTTGAAGCCGTTCTTTTCTACGCCTTAACGATTGGTATATTGCCTCCGGTGAAGAAGCTAACCTTCTTTGGAGTATCATTAATGCAAAGCCAACTGTGCCTCGTCTTCCGGATTCTAAATTATCTGCCCTGTTAAACTGCTCTCTTACATAGTTGGTAACATCCACATACAACTGTTCTTCAGCAGGAGATAGACGATAAGGAACTGTAGCCGCAATCCTTTCCGGGAACAGTGGTTTGCCATCAAACTTTACCAGCTGCTCTTTCAACAACCTTCTCATGATATCAGATACATCAACCGTATGCACACCATCACGAAAACGACCTTCAAATCTATCTCCATCAATTAGAGAAAGGAATAACTGAAAGTCTTCTTCTTTACCGTTATGAGGTGTTGCTGTCATTAACAGAAAATGACGAGTTCTTTGTGATAATAATTGCCCTAAACGGTAGCGTTTGGTAAATTTCACTTCTCCTCCAAAAAATGAAGCAGACATTTTATGAGCTTCGTCTACAATTATCAGATCCCAATCAGTAACACTTAATTTATGCTGTAAATCCTCATCACGGCTCAATTTATCTAAACGGGCTATCACATAATTCTCTTCATTGAACCAATTTCCCGTTCTTGATGCATTCAATTTATCATTGGTTAATATCTCAAATGGTAATTGAAATTTTTGGAATAATTCATCCTGCCACTGTTCCGCCAACACACCAGGAGAAACTATCAATACTCTTTTCGCATCGCCTCGAATAACAAGTTCTTTAATCAATAAACCAGCCATGATGGTTTTACCGGCTCCTGGATCATCTGCCAACACAAAACGAAGTGGTTGCCTGGGAAGCATAACATCGTAAACTGCTGTAATTTGGTGTGGCAATGGTTCAATCATAGATGTATGAACCGCCATCATTGGATCGAAAATGTATGCAAGCCTTATTCTGTATGCTTCTGAAACTAATTTGAAAAGGATTGAAGGTGCGTTAAAACTCCAGGGTGCAGATGACTGTATAGTTTCAAGATTGACTTCACTATCTCTATAAAGAATTTCGTTATTGGGATTACCCAAAGCATCTTTGAATGTAATTTCAATTACGTCTGAGCCATGCCAAACTGCATCAATTACTTCAACTGTTTGATTTGGCATGATACCAGCTAGGTATGTTCCTTTTGTAATGTTTTCGAGCTTCGTCATCTAAATTTTTTAATCAATTTGATATATTCCAAACTTAAAGCAGGTATAAAAGAATATTTACCATCTAGATATTTTCTCAATTGCTTCATCAAAAAAGGGCTCATTGCCATACTCATCTTTCAAAGACTGACTCAAATATTGAATCTGCATTTCTTTAAAATCCAGTCCGAATAACTCAGCGATAATCGGTATCATTTTAGAATTTGCCGGGCGTTCCCCTTTTTCAATCTTGCTCAACGTTGAAGTATCAATATCTAAAGCTGCCGCAACCTTACGCAAGGGCAGCTTTTTTTTCATTCTTTGTGAATGAATCAATGATCCGAATTCTTTACTCCAGGAATTTGCCATTTATTTTTGGACGTTAGTGTCAAATGTAAGATCTTTTTAAGATATGAGAAAATCGGTTAAGTCGTGTAAACCAGAGGTTTTTGGCATAATTTTTCGTACAAATTAATTCCCCCGGCTTGGATATGGTGCTTGCGATTTGAACTTATTATCTAAATAGGTATTGAATAAATAGGCTTATGGGTTAAAGGACCTAAGACATTAGGTCATTATATTAAGCAAATATTCAATATTGATAATATAAAAATCCAGCTATGAAAACCATAGTATATATCCTCACAGCCAGCATCCTGCTTTTTTCATGTAAAAAATCAGATCTTACCAACTCCGACAGCCAATATCTATCCAAAATTCAATCTTTATTAAAGGATAGCCTCTCTGCGGCTGACTATGCAGCCATTGATTTTGCCAATATTCACAACTCTGACTTATCAAGCGGAGGAAGAGTAACCCGGCTGGGATTTACAGGCAAAAATATTTTGCATGATTTTATTGTTGTTCAGGAAGATAGAACCGGAACTATCACCCAGGCAGGAATTGTTCATTTAGAAGGTAGCATTTCATCCCCTAATAATGCCGCAAAACCATCATTTAATGGCCGGATCGAAGCCAGCACGTTAAAAAGGGAGATAAAAACCTCTTCGGTCATTAACAATGGTTTTGTAATGTCTTTGCATACAGCGAAAGTTGGTACCAATGCTGTAGGAGTAAATCTGGTCGCTTGTCCCGATTGTACCATACCGGAAGTGATCGTTAGTTCCAGCTATAGCGATTCCGGCATTTCATGGGGTTCCTGGATGAGTTTCCTTTCTATGTTTGGTGGGGGAGGTTGGAGCAACGAGTACATGATGATCGATTATAGAGGAGGAGGTGGTGGCGGCAGCGGCGGCGGAAATACCAGCGGGGATGTAGTCACTATTGATATGGAGGCGCCGGAAAACAAACCGGCTATTGATGCAAAGAAATTCATGGATTGCTTTGGAAACATCCCGGATAACGGAGCTACCTGCACCATCACCATAGCTTCTGATATTCCGGTGGATGGGCACCCCGATAAATTTTTCAACTGGTCTGACGCTTCGCCCGGACATACTTATATCGAACTGTATAAAGCAGGAAGTGCCGGTGGCATCGTTTCGCAGAATATCGGGTTTTATCCTAACAGTTCCTGGAAAGTAGTTGCAGGAACGAATATAGCTTCCAAAATTGGCGATGATGCCGGGCATGAATACAATGCCCGTTATACCATTTCAGTAAGTCCCGCACAACTGCAGGCCGCCATAAATGCCGTGAATACCTACAGTTCACATGATTATAATATTTCAACTTTTAATTGTGCCGATTTCGCACTTACAGTATTTAACGCGGCTGGCGGAAACTTGACTATTCCAAAATACCAGATACCGGGATATCCAAATGGATCGACCGGTAGCAACACCCCACAGGGACTTTACAATAAAATCAGTGATCTTGCGGTTGCGGGAAATGCGAATGCTCAAACCAATGGCAACAAGGCCTATGGAGGTACAAGTAAAGGGCCTTGTAATTAGAAACATTCAAATCAAACGATATGAAATTCATGGAGGTTTTATCCCATCCGCTTTTGCAAGTAATCAGTTTTAGTATTATTCTGGTCGGCAGTCCGTACTTTGGTGGCCCATACATCTTTTTCATTTATCGCGCTCTTTTGGAAGGCTACACTTTTGCTATTATTGGAATCGTAGCGATTTTAGTTACTCTGGTCAGTCTTTTTCTCCCTGCGAAAGGATATATGCAGTTAGGAGGATTATTGCTCATGATCGCATCACTGGCTGTATTTTTTCTTTCATCTCAAAATTTTATGAATGCTTCTACACTTAGGGAATTGATCCCGTTATTGACATTCCTGTTCTTTATTATTGTGATAGCGTTTGTATCAAGGAAAATAATTACGCTTATTAACTTAAATTAAAACAATGCTGGAGTTCATAGCATTTTTAAACAGTTTATACCCTTTGAGTGCGGAAGCGCAGGTTGCTATGCTGAAAGTTTGTTCTGAAAAGCATCTACGTAGAGGACAACACTGGCTTAAAGAGGGCGAAACATGTAAATATTTGGCTTTTATAAAACGCGGCTTGCTAAAAGTGTATTTTGAAAGCGGCGCAAAGGAAGTGGCGCTTTGGTATAATAAAGAAATGGAAGCCGTTTTATCTGTACAAAGTTTTTTTACTCAAGCACCTTCCAGCCTTTCCATTAAAGCAGTAGAAGAGGCTGAATTAGTGATAGTTCCTTATGTGGAGATTGAAAGCTTATATAACCGTTTCCCGGAATACAACCGCCACGCACGGTTAATATTACAGCATTACTATTCCTTAAGCGAGGCTCACGTAACCCTGTTGCTGCAACCCCCTAAGCAGCGATACGATGCGATCTTAAAAATGTATCCCTGGATGTCGGATGGCTCACGCCTGACCGATAAAATGCTTGCAGCTTATATAGGAGTGACACCTAACTGCCTGTATTATTACAAAAATGGACGTTATGATGAAAGGAAGAATGGGATATAATTAAATAAGCCCTATCGGGTGAATTTCAGTAGTATAATTCTTCCTAAGCTATATCAATCTTGTTTATTCCCAATGAGTTGCGTAAATCTTGTTTGCGTTGGAGGGAAAGGCGTTATGGAATGAGATCGGATTGTGTATATTTAAGAGTTGGCGGTAATAACAGACACCCGTAATATAAATGTTCTATTTTTCAATTTTATAAAAGCGTGTCGCAATATTATCCGCTTTAGTCTCTGTATTAATATCATGAACAAGCTTCTGCTTAGACACTAAACGCACACATCTTAATTTACTCTCATCATACGTCATTAACTGAACAACATAGCAGTCGCCAAAATCTATAAAAACCGGTACTTTCGAATCAAGCCAGGTTCCTCTTGGCCGTACCCAGTCATACTGATGATGGCCGTCATAAGCATTTTCCAATTCTTCCTTTACTTCACGCATTGAATGAAGCAGCCCACCTTTTAATGTGGCTTTTGTTTCCTTTGGGTTATCTGATAATCGGAAAAACATTCCAGCATTAGCGCCGTTCATATGACGCTTAGCTTTAGCCCATACTATATCTTTCGCCATTTTCGAGTTTGGCGGTGGAAGCATATGATAGATATCAAAATTGTTCTTAAAAGGCGTTCCATCAACAATCCAAATCATGTTTTTATAGAAGTTTTCGCGGGCTTCTCTCTCTTGATCCGTCATACTTGAATGCTGTACTTCAATATAAATTCCTGTAGACGATTTAATGTCGGCTCTATGTATTTCTCCATCATCGGCAACGTGGTAAATCTCCCTGCACTCTTTTGGAAAGAGATTCTTCCAATCACGATGCCATTGTGTTTCGTTTTCCCACCATGGATCACAATTTCGCTCACGAAAATGTGCCCAATGGTGAAGTTTTCTTGATCCGCATTTAGCAATCAACAGAGATCCGCACATTTCGCACTTCCCTCGTTTTTTTGGACGAGCTTCTATTCTCTGATGATCAACTAAAGCATACTGCATGTTTATTCGAATTAAGTGAAGGTGTTGTGGTATAGCATAGATTGGAAATCCTGTCTATCTTGAGTGACACCTAACTGCCCGTATTATTATAAAAATGGGCGTTATGATGAACGAGGTAAGGCTATTTGATCTCCTAAAACTGCCACTTACTCTTTATTTTCATTAGGAATGTTTATTTCTTCCTCTGTAAGTGCTTGTTCTACAAGAAAGGCTGGCAGTTCCCTTACCGGTTTGGAGTGGTGTACCTTCTGCTTCATTTGCGAAGCCTGGCTGATAACATTCCCCCGCCCGGTATGCAATTTCTTTTGTGCGTCTTTAAAGGTAGCCGCAGCTTTATCGATTTGTGACCCGACTTTTTCAAAGTCTTCCACAAAAGAAGCCAATTTCTCATAAATTTTGACAGCCCTTTCCGCTATATCATGTGCGTTTTGATTAATCCCTTCCCGTTTCCAGAGATCATAAACTAATTTCATCGCGGCAATAAGATTGGTAGGGCTGATCAACAGCACACGTTTTTTGTATGCATATTGCCATAGTACTGTATCGGCCTGCATCATAGTAATATAAGCTCCTTCAACAGGTACAAATAGCATAACAAAATCCAGTGCGCCAACCGCTTCCTGATATTGCTTGCCGCTAAGAGAATCAATGTGGCGATGAACAGATTGTAAAAGCAGGTTCAAAGCGGTGCCCTGTGAATCAATATCTATGGCAGAACTATATTGCTCATAATGCAGCAAGGAAACTTTTGAATCTATTACAATGCACCGGTCATCAGGGTAGCGTACAATAATATCAGGCTGGAGGACCTGACCTTCTTCACCTGATGTACGTTCCTGTACAAAATAATGAATGCCTTTCTGAAGGTCTGCATATTCAAGAATGCTCTCCAGTATCATTTCTCCCCAATTACCTTGTTGTTTAACCTGTCCGCGTAAAGCATTAGTCAGGTTATTGGCCTGTGTAGACAGGGTATTGTTAAGGTCCATCATGTACTTGATCTGCTCACGCAAAGAGATCCTGTCGTCAGATTCAGTCTTATATTTTGCTTCAAACTCGGTTTTGAAGGTTTGTATATTATCCTTTAGCGGTGTTAATAAGTCGGTTAAACTTTTTTGCTGGTGTTGATCGAAAGTCTTTGTCTTTTCATCAAGTATATTTTGCGCAAGTATTTTAAACTGATCCTCAAATTTTTTGCCGATGTCTTCCAGTTGCCCTTTCTGCGTAGCAAGTTGTTCATCTTTAAAGTGCAATTCTGTTTTTAAACGGTGGTGATCATTTCCTGCCTGGATCAATTCCTGTTTGGTTGCCCAATGCTTTTCTTTTTCTTCACTGTGTTCTTTCTTTAAAGCGGTTAGTATTTCTGCATCAGACTGCAACCGGGTTCCATATTCTGTTACCAGACGTTGTGCCTCGTTCAATTCTTTCACTTGATCGGTTAATCGTTGTGCCAGGGATTCCTTGTCGTTGAGCAAATATGTCCTTTCCGTTTCCAGGGTAGCCGACTTGGTTTTATATAATTCCAGCTCCGCTTCCAGTTCTTTATTGACATTGCCTTTTTTCCTGATAATCCAGACTAACAGAAAGCCAATCAAAAAAGCCAGGGCGGCCAAAATAATGGAGTTCATAAGTAAATATTTCAATTTGATAAGTACAGAGGGCTATAAAGGTACAGCAACGCAACAAAAGTGCGCTTGTTTTTGAGCGGGTGAAATACACCTACCAGCAATATATTTCTGATCTCAATGGCATTGATACCAAAGCACATGGTGACGATCCGCTGGATGTGATCCGCCAGATTCGTACTGACTGGCAACGGAATCCAGGCGTACAACAATCCCCAGCCCGGCCAGACTGATTGCAGATTTTCAGGATTTTATTGTCAGTTACCCGGCTGTTGCAGCCGCTGCGGGCCTCGATCCCGCTACCATGCCTTTTAATGACTTCTGCCTGATAGTGGAAGAAGATGTGCGGGTAAGGATATAGTATCCTTTCCAGGTATCTCCCGAATGCCTTTCTCACAAAATCAAACAGGTGAGGTTATTTTATATAACCACTCTAACCTGTTTATACAAAACTTTTATTCCGGTAAACACAGTGTATCAATGCTCCTTCCGGGAGGGAGTAATTTTACATTATCAAATACCGATACACTGACTGCTCTCAAGTAAGATTTTGTGAACCATTAAAAGCAGTATTATGTTATCCTCAGTATCCTGGTCAGAATATATTACGACCATAATTATTACCCTCGCCATTTACTATTTGTTGATTGGCTATCGTTTTTACTGGCATGACCTGTTAGCCGTCACTGCCAACATAAAGCAGCCGCAGGCATTTTCCATTTCGGAGTTCGAGACGCAGACAGAAACAGCAGATTCAAAGGATGTACCAACGGTGGAATCATTCGCGGATGAAATCAAAGCTTATTTACAGGAAGCTGCCAATAATCAATTAGAAAGAAATATAGTTGTGTATGGTCTTTGCAGTATAGCCAACAAATATACACAGTTAAAGACCTCCGAGTACGGGTATGCTCTCGAAGAACTCATTAAGAGTGAAACGGAAACCTATTGCGCATTCACATTGCACAAGCAAGAATTGGTTAAAATCTGGAATAGCGAACAGGCATAGTTCCGCTCCACGTTCCGGTGTGCAGGAAAAACAAGTGCGTAAGTATAAGGAACGTGGAGCATTTTAAATTCAATCTAAAATATGAGATATGAAAAAGTGGGTATTGATGGCAAGTTTACTACTGTTCTTTGTAACGGTAGCAATCAGTCAGGATGGCAACGCGGGAATACAGGAAGCAAATCAGAAAGTAAGAAGCTATTTTAATTCAGGTACATCACTTATGTATGCTGTGGGTGCGATCTTAGGATTAATAGGTGCAGTGAAGGTTTACCAAAAATGGAATGCTGGCGACCATGATACCGGCAAGGTGGCTGCTGCCTGGTTCGGCTCCTGTGTTTTTCTTGTGGTAGTAGCAACCGTGATCAAGTCATTCTTTGGTATATGAGCAGCGTATATCAGATCAACAAAGGCATCAACAAGCCCATCGAGTTCAAGGGATTGAAAGCGCAGTATATATGGTGGCTGGGCGGTGGGCTTGTCGCCTTGTTGATTCTATTTGCTATGCTATACATCTGCGGCATCAATATCTTCTTTTGCTTGTTTCTGATACTGTGTTTAGGCGCGGCATTGTTCATGTACATCTACAAACTAAGCGATAAATATGGTGAACATGGGCTGATGAAAAAGATGGCAAGAAAAGCAGTTCCAAAGGTTATTAAAAGGTATTCATTGGTGCGATTGAAAAAGAATTTGTTGAAATGAAAAACCTGGTTGACATATTACCGGTATATGGTGTTGAGCATCAGGCCGTCCTTTCAAAGATGGGTGATGTAACTGTGGCGTTCAAAGCAGAACTGCCGGAACTGTTCACGCTATCCACACAGGAATACGAATCCTTCCACCACTCATGGATCAAAGCAATTAAAGTATTGCCCAGGCATTCACTATTACACAAACAGGACTGGTTTACGGAGAACCAATACAAGGCAATATTTACAAAAGACGACAATAGTTTTTTATCCAGAAGCAGTGAACGTTTTTTCAATGAAAGGATATACATGCACCATGAATGTTATATACTACTGACAAAGAAGCCAGATAACAGGAGAACATCATCATCAGTAGTTTCTTCCCTACTTAGAAAAAGCATTGTACCAGAGGAAACATTGCTTCCCAAACATTACACTGATTTTTTGAACCATGTTGGGCAGTTTGAAAGGATACTGTGTGACAGCGGCTTTGTTTCTATGAAACGTTTGAATGATATGGAACTGGCAAACCTGATCGAACAGTATCTGAACCTGGGCAATGATGGTACACTCAGAGATATAGAATTTAAAGACGGTCTGAAAATAGGTGAACATTATTGCGAACTATACACAATGGCCGATGCGGAGTTTGTTCCCGCTTTATGCGGATCACGCATCAATTATGATAAATACTCCACCGACAAAACAAAATTCAGTGTTGGCTTTTCTTCTCCTATCGGGCAATTGTTAAACTGCAACCATATCTATAACCAGTATGTATTTATTGAAGATACACAGAAGACTTTGCAAAAATTGGAAAATAAAAAGCTGCGTTTACAAAGCCTCTCTGCTTACAGCCGGGAAAACTTGATCGCTAAGGAAGCAACAGATGCTTTCCTGAATGAAGCGATCGCTGATCAGCGTCTGCCGGTTAAAGCACATTTCAACCTGCTGGCGTGGACGGATAATAAGGAAGAACTGCAAGAGATACGCAACCTGTGTTCATCGGCTCTTACACAAATGGATGCTACACCAAAAGTAGAAACAGAAGGGGCAGCGCAGATCTATTGGGCAGGGATACCGGGTAATGCAGCCGACTTTCCCATGAATGACACTTTTGATACCTTTTCGCCGCAGGCTTGCTGTTTTTTTAATGTAGAAACCAATTACCGTTCTTCTCTAAGCCCGGTGGGCATCCGTTTAGGTGACCGTCTTTCGGGCAAACCCGTACATGTAGACATTTCTGATGAACCCATGAACAAAGGCATCTGCACCAACAGGAACAAATTTATTTTAGGCCCATCCGGCAGCGGCAAATCTTTTTTTACCAACCACATGGTTAGGAGTTATTACGAGCAGGGAACACACATCGTGCTGGTGGATGTGGGGAATTCTTACAAAGGTTTGTGTGACCTGGTGAAAGGATACTATTTCACCTACTCGGAAACAAAGCCCATTACGTTCAATCCTTTTTATATCAGCGAAGGTGATACACTGGATACCGAAAAGAAAGAAAGCATCAAAACATTGCTGCTGGCACTCTGGAAGAAAGACGATGAGAGTTTTACGCGCAGTGAATATGTTGCTTTGTCTAACGCCCTTCAATTGTACTATGATAACAATACATCGTTTCCCTGTTTTGATAGTTTTTACGAGTTTCTGCAAACAGATTTTGTAAAAGTGCTGGAAACAGAAAAGGTAAAGGACAAGGATTTTGATGTAAGCAATTTCCTGTACGTTTTACGACCCTATTACAAAGGCGGCGAGTTTGATTACCTGTTAAATGCAAAAGAAAACCTTGACCTGTTACAACAACGCTTTATTGTCTTTGAACTGGACAACATAAAAGATCATCCTATACTGTTCCCTGTAGTTACGATCATCATCATGGAAGTGTTTATTTCCAAGATGCGGAAGCTGAAAGGAATCCGTAAAATGATCCTGATTGAAGAAGCCTGGAAAGCTATTGCGAAAGAAGGCATGGCCGAATACATCAAATATCTGTTTAAAACTGTTCGTAAATTCTTTGGCGAAGCCATCGTGGTAACACAGGAAGTGGAAGATATTATTTCCTCTCCTGTAGTAAAGCAGGCGATCATTAATAACAGTGACTGTAAAATATTGCTGGATCAAAGTAAGTACCAGAACAAGTTTGATCTGATACAGGAACTATTGGGATTGACTGAAAAGGAAAAGGCACTGGTGCTTTCCATCAATAAAGCAAATGACCCGGCAAGAAAATACAAGGAGGTATTTATATCCCTCGGCGGAGTGCTTTCCAAAGTGTACCGTACCGAAGTGTCTCCTGAAGAATACTTGGCATATACCACGGAAGAAAAGGAAAAGGTGAAAGTAAATGAAGCTGCTTTACGATATGGCAACATGGAAAAAGGAATTGCATCCCTCACCCAAAAACAAATTATATGAAACTCTTACTCATTGGCTTAATGGTGCTTGCCGCTTTTACATTGGTATGGTTTACTGCGGTTAAACTGTTAAAACGAGACAAAGTAGAAGACTGGATAACAGGTGTTTATATCCGGTTGATCAGCAATGATTTTTCACAAGGTACGGATACGCTGACCATTACAAAGAAAACAGGTCACCAATTTTTGATCAAACGGAGGGGCAGTTACCGCCGCCTGCTGGATGGAGAGATATTCGACCCTGAATACAAATCAGAAGACTGGCTCGGTGTCTATGATGATAAAACCCAATTGCTGCATGAACAACAACACGGGAAAGTATTATCCTTCCAGCCCGGTGAAAGAACCATGAAAGTCGGTACGGCTGAATATAAGAAGATCCAATAAATGAGAGGTCATGAAAAAGTGCCTTATAATATTAATGATCATGCTTTGCTGCTCCTTTCACTCCAATGCGCAGATTCTGGAGATCATCAAGGCGGCAACAACAAAGATCATCAAAGCCATTGATTTAAAAGTGCAGCGGCTACAGAATGAAACGGTCTGGCTGCAAAATGCACAGAAAGTATTGGAAAACGCTATGTCGAAATTAAAGCTGACGGAAATCGGCGATTGGGCTAACAGGCAAAAGACTTTGTATGCTGATTATTTTGATGAATTCTGGAAGATTAAAAACGCCATAAGTACTTACCAGCGAGTACGGGATATTATCAATAAGCAGGTGCAGTTGGTGAGCGAATATTCAAAGGCATTCGCTTTGTCCAAGCAGGATAAGAATTTTTCCAACACTGAACTGGATTATATGTCACAGGTGTACGGCGGTATCCTGAATGAAAGCCTGAAAAATGTTGAACAGGTACAGTTGGTCATTAATGCCTTTGCCACGCAGATGAGCGATGCAAAGAGACTTGAGATCATTCACACTGCGTCAGATAACATCGAACAAAACCTATCCGACCTGCGGCAATTCAACCAGGATAACATCAAAACAAGCCTTCAAAGGGCAAAAGATAAAAATGACATATCAGTAGTGAAAAGATTATACGGCATCCAATGAAGCAGGCAATTATCATAGTAATATTACTAGTGGCTTTTTATAAAGGCCAGGCACAATCGTGGGAAGAGTTCTTTAACCAAAAGAAAACACAGAAAAAATACTTAGTTGAACAGATTGCTGCACTACAGGTATATACAGGCTATTTGCAGAAAGGTTATACAATTGCAAAGGATGGGATCAATACGGTACAAAGAATCAGGAAAGGCGATTTCGGTTTGCATAATAATTTCTTTATGTCTCTCGGCATTGTTAACCCGGCAATAAAACATTATACAAAAGTTGCTGAAATTATTGTTATGCAAATTGACATTGCAAAGCAGGCATCAGCTACCATGAAACAATGCAGGAATGGCAGGCAGTTAACTGCAACTGAAATCAATTACCTGCAATCTGTCTTTAACCGTTTACTGGATGATTGTATGCAATCTCTGGATGAATTAAATACAGTTATCAGCAATGGCAATGAACAAATGAAAGATGACGAGCGCATCAAACGGATTGATGCCATTTATACAGATATGCAGGATAAGCAGGTGTTTGTACAAAGTTTCAGCCGTTCTGCAGGTGGGCTAACTGTTCAAAGAAGTAATGAGGCAAGGGATATTATTATTTCCAAAAAAATAAATGGTGTGCAATGAAAACGATACTCATTATAGCCGTATTGATCTGTTCAGCTACCCGTTCTCTCAGCCAGTCGCAGGAAGCACAGCAACTAATACTGAACTTGGAGAAGCTGTCACAGCTAAAGAAGATACTGAACAATATGTACGAAGGCTACCAGGTGGTATACAAGGGATATAATACCATAAAGGATATATCGCAAGGCAATTTTAATCTTCATCAATTCTTCCTGGATCAGTTGATGCAGGTAAGCCCTACAGTCAGGAAATATAAACGGGTAGCGGATATCATCGGTTATCAAACCATGCTGGTCAGGGAATACAAAAAAGCCTTCAACCGCTTTAAAGGTTGTAACCTGTTTAACATAAATGAGATCAATTATATGGGTGGTGTATATAGCAACCTCATCAACAGGAGTTTGCAGAACCTCGATGAACTGGCGATGGTGATCACGGCGGGAAAACTGCGCATGAGCGATGAAGAACGGATCGCAGCCATTGACAGGATTTATATTGATATGGGTGATAAGCTGTATTTCCTCCGAAGTTTTAATAAAGGGAATGATGTACTGGCTGTGCAGCGGGGAAGGGAAAGCGTGGATATAAAAATATCTAAGCAATTAAATGGATTATAGTAGTTGCCAGTAAGAAGGGTTTAGGTCTTTTGTGAAAATGAAAATGTGAAGTATGAAGAAGAGTAAACAGCTAATTGTATGCCTGTGCGTATTATTACCATCATTTACGTTTGCACAGGGCGGTTTTGCAGATGAGATCAAAAGCCTACATACGGTTCTTGAACAGCTCTATGATGAAATGCTACCGCTTTGCAGCAAGCTGACAGGCGTTGGCCGGGGTATTGCTGGGTTTGCAGCCACCTGGTATATTGCTTCGCGCGTCTGGCGACATATAGCAAATGCAGAACCTATAGATTTCTACCCGCTGTTCCGTCCTTTTGTACTTGGCTTTGCGGTACTGATATTTCCTTCTGTTATTGCCATGATCAACGGTATTATGAAGCCTACCGTTACCGGTACGGCGGCAATGGTGCAGGATTCCAATAAGTCCATAGCGGTATTGTTACAAAAGAAAGAAGAAGCCATCAAAAAAACAGCCGTCTGGCAGATGTACGTGGGAGAAACCGGGAGCGGCGACCGGGATAAATGGTATAAATACACCCATCCGGGCGATGATCCTTCTTCGGAAGGACTGTTTGAAGGGATTGGCAACGACATCAAATTCGCAATGGCGAAAGCAGGTTACAATTTCCGCAATGCAATCAAGCAATGGATGAGCGAAATATTGCGGATACTTTTTGAAGCGGCGGCACTTTGCATTAATACCATCCGCACTTTTTATTTAATTGTCCTTGCAATACTTGGGCCTTTAGTTTTCGGGATGGCAGTTTTTGATGGTTTTCAGCATACTCTCACCGTTTGGCTTGCACGTTACATCAATATATTTCTTTGGCTGCCGGTGGCAAATATCTTCGGCAGTATCATTGGAAAGATCCAGGAAAACATGCTCAAACTGGATATTTCGCAGGTTCAGAATTACGGGGACACTTTCTTTTCCGCTACGGACACAGCTTACCTGATTTTTATGATCATTGGCATAGTGGGTTACTTCACCGTGCCTTCAGTTGCCAATTATATCGTCCATGCGGGCGGTGGGAATACACTACTCTACAAAGTTACCAGTTTAACTACCAGTGCCACTAGTTCCACCGCCAGCATGGTTTCTTCCGGTGCGGGTATGGCTGCCGATGTTTTCGGTAATGCAGCCGGGAAAATGTCGCAGGGCATGGCTTCACAGGGTGTGAGCGGCGAATATTTCAAAGATAGCGGCAATGGCAAATCTGGTAGTTATATGCACGATAAATTATCAGGAAAATCTTGAAACCTATGTTCACAAAAGCAAAAAATATTGATACGGCATTCAGGCAGGTAAGGTTGTTTACAATCCTTATTGCGCTGTGCTGTTTTCTGTTCTGCGGTTTTGTGCTGTACAAGAGTTATGAACTGGCAGCCAGGGTACAGGATAGGATTTACATACTCGCAGGTGACAAAGTACTGGAAGCTTATGCTTCCGGCAGGAAAGACAATATAACTGTGGAAGCAAGGGATCATGTGGCAATGTTCCATACTTATTTTTTTACCCTTGACCCGGATGATAAAGTGATCGAGCGCAATATCACAAAGGCACTGTATATGGCGGATGGTTCTGCCAAAAAGCAATACGATAATTTAAAAGAAACAGGGTATTACTCCAACATCATATCCGGCAATATCAGCCAGCAAATTGCGATTGACAGCGTAAGCGTGGATACAAGAGCACAGCCTTATTATTTCAGATGTTACGGAACTATGAAGATCATACGTCCGAACAGTATGGTAACACGCAATTTAATTACGCAAGGTTATTTACGAAACGTTTCGCGTTCGGATCATAACCCGCATGGCTTCCTTGTGGAACGGTGGGAGACACTGGAGAACATAGATTTAAAAACAGAGAACCGATGAAACTGTTTAAGAAACATACAGGCAATTCAAACCTTTCTGATAAAGCTGCGACTGGTATTGCAAACGGAATAATAAAAATACAATCAAAGTTTACTGTGCTTTTGTCAAGGTTTACGGAATCATGGAAACAAAAACAGAAATGGATATTCCTGTGCATTGTTTGCCTGGTCTTTGGAGGAATGAGTGTGATATCTATTGTGGAACCATTTAAAACAATACAGAAAAGCCGTTCCCTTAAACCGCAATCTATTTCTGTACCCCAAAATATTCAGAAAGAAACCAAAGTATTTCTTATTACCGATAAAGAGTTTCAAGCAGTCCGGGCATACAAACAAACACATCCCAACCTGCTGAAAGAAAGACCGGGATTATATGATAGTCTTGGCCTTATAGAACAAATGTATTATTCACAACAAAAATGAAGTGTATGGAAAAGAAACAGCATTCGCAAAGGTTTCTGCGGCAAAGAAAATTTATGATGGTTCTGCCCTTGCTGGTATTGCCCTTCCTGACAATGACGTTCTGGGCTTTAGGCGGCGGCAGCGGATCACAGGAAGCAATTGCGAAAACAAAACCGGGTCTAAACCTACAATTGCCTGATGCCAACCTAAAGGATGAAAGAAACCTGGACAAACTCTCTTTTTATAAAGAAGCTGATGCGGATTCTTTGAAACGCGAAGAAATTTTGCGCAACGATCCTTACTACAAAGATTCCATTGGTATGCGGCAGCAAAGCCGTTTTACAATGCCAGCTACGTCGTCAGGCTTGAACCGTTCGCCTTATAACGGAAGCATTGATATAAACGAAAAAAGAATTTATCAAAAGGTTGCAGAACTGAGTCAACATATCAATGGTACTGTAAATATAGCGCCAGTTAACCCCGCTTTGAAACAGGCAATTCCTTTCAACGAGCAATTTTCGGGTGACGTTGATAGGTTGCAAAGCATGATGCAGTTGATGACAGAAAAACAGCAAAATGATCCTGAAATGCAGCAACTCGATGGAACACTGGAAAAGATACTGGATATACAGCACCCTGGCAGGGTAAGGGAAAAACTGCGTGAGCAGTCGTTAAAAAATAAGCAGCAAGTCTTCACAGTAAGCACTCAGAAACAGGTTACAGAAAATACTTATTTACAATCAGGTGATACAAGTATGCGGCAAAACCACAGTGGCTTTTATGATGAAAGCAATAATAGTAAGTCCTTGCAATATGCTTCATCCAATGCTGTAGCTGCGGTAGTACACGAAACGCAAACAGTCACCAATGGCTCAACGGTGAAGCTTCGGTTAACAACGGATGTTTTTATCAATGGCCTGTTAGTACCGAAAGGAAGCTTTGTCTTCGGTACAGCTTCACTCGAAAATGAAAGGCTATTGATTGCTATTCCAAATATCCGTTATGGCAGTAACCTGCTGCCAGTAGCTTTATCCGTTCATGATATGGATGGACTGGCGGGCATTCATATACCCGGTTCTATTAACCGCGATGTCACCAAACAGTCTGCCAATCAAAGCCTGCAATCCTTAGAGTTTATGTCCTTAGACCCATCACTGAAAGGGCAGGCTACTGCAGCCGGTGTGAGCGCAGCCAAAAGCCTTTTGAGCAAAAAAGTAAAACAGGTGAAAGTGACTGTTAAGGCAGGCTACCAGGTATTATTAAAAGACAATAACCAACAAAATTCTTAAACCCATGAAACAGCTCATCATTGTATTGTTTGTGTTCGCAAGCTATGTAACAAATGCACAAACAGCATTCAGTAAGGCCGCTTACATCGAGCCTTATAAACTGGAAATAACAAACAACAAAACCACTAATCTCGTTTTCCCCGCCGCCATTGTTTCCATTGACAGGGGTAGCCAGGATATTATGGTGCAGAAGGCCAGTGGTGTTGAAAATATCCTGCGCGTGAAAGCCGATATAAAGGAGTTTGAAGAAACCAATTTAAGTATTATCACAGGTGATGGCAAACTGTATTCCTTCCTTGTGAGTTATACTGCTAACCCCGCGTACCTGAATATCAATTTGGATAAAGCAAGTGCGGCAGACCCTACGGTATTTAAAAAAGAAACGGTTATTTATTCTCAACCATTCATGGATGAAAACAGCCTGGCAGCGTATGCGGGCAAAGCGGCTCATGCAAAAAACAATGTTCATTCATTGAGCGATAAAAACAGTCGGATGTCTATAGATGTTTATGGGTTTTATATCAGGGATAATACCATCTTCTGCAAGCTGCACCTGGAAAACCGTTCACAGATCAATTATGATATTGAACAGTTCCGTTTTTATATAAAAGATAAAAAGCAATCTAAGCGGACTTCTTCACAGGAAACAGAGATAACACCTTTATATATCTCCGGCGATACCGTCACCATTGAAGGAAAAAGAGCTCAAACGCTTGTAGTTGCCTTGCCGAAGTTCACCATACCGGATGGCAAATACCTGACCGTTGAAATAATGGAAAAGAATGGCGGCAGGCGTCTTTCTATCTATGCCAAGAACAGGCATATCATGAAAGCCAAAACCATCAGTTAAACATCATTACTCATTTAAAACAAATGTTATGAACACAGAAAACTTGCAGTTTCTTGCCGACAGGATTAAATACGCTGGTTTCGGCGATAAACAATTGGAAACATTGGAGACGCATCTGAAAGAAGGCAAGGAAGCCTTTCAGATGGTATATACAGCCGAAATCAATAAAAAGAATTTTGAAGCAACTCTCAACTTTCGGAAATCGGACTCAACTGACAGATTTTTCTTTAACGGTTATACCGCCAGCCTCGAAAGAAAGAATGGAGAAAAAGTACAGCAATATTTTTATCTCGACAATGGTAAAGGTGTTAAAGCGAAAGAAGCATATAATCTTTTGGAAGGCAGGGCTGTTTACAAGGATCTTACCAATAAAGCCGGTGAGCCCTACAAAGCATGGATACAACTGGACTTTGACAACAAAGACAAGCACAACAATTTCGAAGTAAAACAGTTCCATGAAAAATTTGGGTATGACCTGAAAGAAGCTGTTGGCAGGTATGCAATGGCGGAACTGGACGGCGGAGAAAAGGAAAAGGCTTTAATACAATCTTTACAAAAAGGAAATATCCAATCGGTAACGATTGAAAAGGAAGGCAACACCCATAAAATGTTTATTGAAGCCAACCCACAGTTTAAAACTATCAATCTCTATGACGGGCACATGAAACGGGTTTTAAAAGAAGGACTGGAGCAATACCTATCGGTGGGAAAGTCACAGGGCCAGGAAAAGGAGTTAAAGCAGGAGATCAAACAGGATGCGGCCAGTGATACAAAGCAAAAAGCAGCCAAGGAAATTAAAACGACCAAACAGAATACGAGCCGTTCAAAGAGTAAAGCGGTCAGCCATTAGTGTAAGAATGTAAAATGTGCGGTATGTCAGTGGAAATCATCACAAAGGAGGATTTACAGGTATTCAGGATGCAGTTGTTAAGTGATTTGAGAGAAATGTTCCAGGTTGCTGACAAAGTGCATCCTGATAAACCTTGGCTCAAGAATGCCGAGGTTATGAAACTTTTAAAGGTGTCGGCCAATACCATCCAGCGATTACGCATTGCTGGTAAATTGAAGGCATCCAAAGTAGGCGGTGTTCATTATTACCGGTACGAGGATATAGAAAAATTACTGAATAGTAATGGGATATAACAACGAGACAATGGCACAAATAAAAGAATTAACGAATTTTTTTTCGGCTATACATGACGACAGCCGTATAGGGCCGACACATATATGCTTGTATATGGCATTGCTCCAGTTTTATAACTTAAATCGATTTCAGAACCCAGTAGAAATTACCAGAGCTGCTGTAATGAAAGTTGCGAAAATCAGTGGCTTAGCGACCTATCATAAGTGTATAAAGGATCTGGTTGATTTTGGATATATTCAATACAGCCCGTCATACAATCCATCTATTAGCAGTCAGGTGACTATGCTGAAAGTATGATGAATCCAATAGCTTAAACCAAAACGCTATATAGACAATATAACATTTCTGCCTAACCTATTTCATAGTGCATATTCCATGTATTCGACACTATCTGATTAGCTTCCTGTCGGTTTGATGCACGGCTACTAAAAAAAGTCATCGTACCTATTTAAAATAAGTTGGAATAGTGATTAGAGAGACATATATTTAAGAGTTGTTGGCCATTATTACCAACATCCTAATTGTAAGCTTCCCCCATATGTTACTCATGCGAGGTTGGAGTTACCGAGTAAAAATTGGGCAACAGATTCTGGCTTCAAGGCGTTGGATTTCAGCCGAACTTCAGTATTTTAGGCTTCAGCTAAATGAATCTTTAGTGGGCTAAGCCAGCCCACTAATCATCTTCCTAACCTTCGCAAACCCCAGACCGTTGTGCGCAACTTATGAGTTCAAAGCAACTTAATTATAAAATAATTTATTTTGCATATACATAATAACCTATGCATTTGAAATTAATAGCTATTGTTTTAATGTGTATTTCAACTCGTACCTCTTGCCAGCCTTTGCCAGTCCCACATGGTACGCTTATAGTAGCTATAGTTTGTACTGATGGAATATTAATTGCTTCTGATACACGAGCATCATGGAAGGATGACAACAAAGTTCTTTTCGCATATGTAGACAGTTTTCAAAAAATTTTTCGAATTGGAAAATTTCAGTTAGCCATTTCTGGTGTTAGCACATTTAATGGCATTTATTTAAATGAAATTACCGATAGTTTTAATAAAAGCATAAGTGTTGAGAGCACTTTGCTTTCAACTTTTGATAAGTTCAAAAACTTTTTAAAGGAGAAATATCATGTAACCGATGTTGAATTAGATAAAAATAAGTTCATACTTGCTGGTTACGAAAACAATCTGCCTGTTATAACTGGCTTTGAAACGCTAGGGAAGCCAGTAAGAAGTCCAGTATTAACATCAGAGGCAATTGTAAACCCATATTGGCGTATTCCTAATCCTAACCCATATACCTGTGTGGAAACAATGAATATTTTAGAACCTATTTACCAAAAGTGCTCTACGCTTGACAAAAGTATTGGTGGGCCAACTTACTTTTTGAAAGTTCAACCAGGGAATAGAGTTAGTGAATTAAAAAAGGTATCATTCAAGCATTTTAGAAAAGAGACTGATTTCATAAAAGCTATCCTAAATGGAGAAACTGAAGTGACTTATCTCTTTAAAGAGTCAAAAAAAGCTCTTAAAGGTATTCTATTGCGACGGTTGAATACTTTTGGAAAAACCCGTCAGCAATACTCTCAAAACAATTTATAAACAAATAGAACCATGTCAGTACGACTATCATCTATGCACAAAGGAAACGTTTATGAAATTCTTGCTGACTTCCTTTTAACAATCCTAGGAAGTGCTAATCCGCAGAGACGACAATTTGATGAAGGTTATGACTTCTATTGCAGCTTGTCAGATGAAGAAAATGGTTTGTTAACTTTTGATTTCCCATTTACAATTCAAATAAAGAGTGGTGCAAAATTTGAAATGAAATATGGCAAGCAAGTATCAAAATGGAAAATTCAAGATATTTCGTGGCTTTACAATCATGCAACGCCATTTTTTGTTGGTTTTATCAACAAGACAGACAAAACTTTAAGCATTTATGATACAACCGGTATATGGTATTTATATGGCCAGAGGACTTTAAATTGTAGTCGAATTATTTTTAAGCCAAGCAAGAAGCCTGACGGTGAAAGGCGAGAGTTACCTAAAAAAAGTAAACTAAAAAACTGGCAAGATGGGAAAGGTGATGGTTATAAATACGAAATAGATTTAGGAAATCCCCTTGTCACAATTAGCACAGAAGACATTGACAAACCTGACACTATAAAACAAAAACAAAGTGTTTTAAAACAGATCATCTCGATTGAAAGAGAAAACATAACAAATAGAAATCTAGGCATTTATTGCTTCAAAGAAATAAAGCAAAACACAACAAATAAAACGGAGAACATAGAATGGGGTATTCAAATTTTAGGCAACTACGATGAAATGTACATATCAAGGATATACGAGTCAATTAGTTATGGCCTTATTTCTTTAACACTAAATCTTAACGCTCATGACCGACCAACCGAAGTAGCAGCAATCAAAGAGGTCTTAAAAAATATCCCTAATCACAGAAAGCACAAACAACTCTATGACCAAGACCAAATTTTATTTAGTTGGGTTAAAGTAGAAGATTGTTAGCGATCATATGTATTTCCCATTTGCGCGGTATTTTTCATCTGGTAGATATATAAAAAAATTGACTAGTAAGTAAATACAATTGGATTTTGAAAATAATTCGTATTTTTACCCTATTCATTTGTAGCTCGTTGAAAGAAATTTTACAGTTCGCTTTTAGAGCGGGCATAATAGATTAAGCAACCTAATACATTGATTATCAGTGTATTTATAAAAAATACAGGTCTCCCAGCGGGATCACTTCCTGGGACAAGTCAAAAAAGAAAGACTTGTCCCATTTTTTTGCCCTGTAATTTGCTGGTGTTCTGATAGATAAGCATG
>BFBZ01000377.1_pt1 | contig 46593 bp, 38 predicted proteins | sample 1888401 | NCBI WGS metagenome assembly BFBZ01 (sample SAMD00112614, study PRJDB3348) | symbiont metagenome | host: Chara braunii | reverse complement strand
GTTGACGATGTATTTGTCGCCGCGGCGTTCGGCGCGGCATTTCAGCGAGGCCAGGTCCGAGCCCGATCCCGGCTCGCTGTAGCCCTGGCTCCACCAGACCTCGCCGCTCATGATGCCGGGCAGGAAGCGCTGCTGCTGCTCCAGCGAGCCGAAGGCCATGATGACCGGCGCCACCATGACCGGGCCGAAGGGCACGATGCGCGGCGCGCAGGCCAGGGCGCATTCCTCTTCGAACAGATGGCGCTGCACGGCATTCCAGCCCGGGCCGCCGAACTGCTTGGGCCAGGCCCAGCCGTGCCAGCCCTTGGCGCCGAGGATCCTGGCCCAGCGCTGCAGGTCGTCCTTGTTCAGGCGCAGCGCATGGCGCACCTTGTGGGTGATGTCGGCCGGCAGGTGGGCGCGCACCCATTCGCGCACCTCGGTGCGGAAGGCCAGTTCCGCATCGGTGAAATTGAGGTCCATTTGTCTCCGCGTCGCTGCGTTGTCGTGATGGGAATGCCGGGCTTTTTAGCACGGTCGTTCGCATGCTGGCTGTCCGCCCAGGGACAGTGCAGCGAGCAGGGGCCAGGAAGCAAAAAGGCACTCCGTGGAGTGCCTTTTCGAACCGAGCCCCTGGGCTGTCAGACGAGGTGCCCGGCCTTGCGGCGACGCAGGCCAGCCAGGCCGATCAGCGCAGCGCTGGTCAGCGCCAGCGTGGCGGGCTCGGGAACCTTGGTGGTGGAGCCACCGCAAACGCCCTGGGTGTTGACGGTGCCCGTGCACTTGCTGCCGGCCACGGCGTAGAGCTTGAAGTAGTCGTTGCCGGGCGTGCTGATGCCGCGATTTTCGGTCGCGATGCTGGTCGAGCTGTTGGCCGTCTGCGCAAAACCGGAGTTGTAGGCGCTGATCAACCACCAGCTGGACGCCTTGCCGGACGAATTCACGAGGTTGTAGGGATTGCTGGTGGCGACCACCATGTCGCCGTAGTTGCCGACCAGTTCCCAGCCCGCCATGGTCGTCGCGGAGACCCCGGCCAGCGACGGCGGCGCGGCAGTGCCAGTCCAGCGGAACACCGACGTATCCACCTTGATCGTCGGGTTGGCCGTGGTGGGCGTATCCGCCAACAGGGTGGTGCCCGTCGGGCAGGTGGCGTTGTTGGCCAGCGTGGTCCCATTCGAGCATTTGCCACGGGATGTGTATCCCAAGCCGATGCTGTTCAGCACCACGCTGGAACCGAATGAAAGCAGGATGGCTTCGGTGTTGCCGACATTGTCCAGTGCGTGATTGGGCGCATTGGTGCCATCGGACTGCATGCCGATGCCATAGCTGCCAAACGAAACCGGGTTGGCGGAACCGTTGGCGGTCGAGGCGTTCGACCAGTTGCCAGTCACAACGCTACTGGCGTTGTTGGCGGCGTAGACACCGCTCAGCGAAACACTCGGGTCACCCGATGCGCCGACATAGGAGTAGGTGCCAGTATTGGTCGAAGTGCCGTTGTTGCCCGACGTATCGAAGGTCCATACGGCGTGGGCGCTCGTCGACGCCAGTGCCGCTGTAGCACCCAGGGTCATCAAGCTCCAACGGATATTCCGGATCGTCATCTCTGTTCCTTCGATTCTTGCCCTTCGGCGCGGGGCTTCGGGAATCGATAGCAAACTCGATGCAATGCCAGAAATTCCTTGCCGGTCAACGGTTTGCCTAAACCCCACCACCCCTGTCCGGGAAATTGTAAGAAGCCCCGTCAGACCGCCAAGGCGGAGCGCCCCCTCAGTTGAGGGTGGAGAGCAATTGCCTGGCGTCCGCCGCCGTGGCAAATGTCGCGCCGGTGCGCAGCGCGGCAGTGAGTTCGTCGCGCGCCTCGGCCTTGCGGCCGGCCTGGGCCAGCACGGCGGCCAGGTGGTAGCGGATGTCGGGGTTGTCCGGCGCACGCAGGCGGGCATCGCGCATCAGCTGCAAGGCCCGGTCGGCCCTGCCGGCGCGGTGGCTGGCCCAGCCGGCGGTATCGAGCAAAACGGGGTTGCGCGGGTCGGTCTTCAGGGCCCGCTCGGCGATGTCGACGGCGCCGGGATCCTTCAGCTCAATCAGGACGTTGGCCAGGTTGTTCAAAGCGCCGGCATCGGTGGGGCTGTCCTTCAGGATGGCTTCGTACTGCCTGCGGGCGGCGGCGAAGTCCCGCGAGCGCACCAGCAGCTCGGCCATCGTGCCGCGCACGGCGGCATCGGCCGGGTTTTTCAGGAGCCAGGCCTCGCCCGATTCGATGGCCGCCTTCTGGCTGCCCTGCGCCGCCTGGGTACGCATCAGCCGCACCAGCGTCAAGGATGATTTCTCGATGTCATGCGCCTTGCGCAGCGCGTCCAGCGCGGCGGCGTTCTGGCCGCGGCGCGTGGCGACCTCGGCGAGCAGGTTGTAGCCGAGGGCCGACTTGGGACTGGCCTCGACGACCTGTCTGGCGCGCCGCTCGGCCTGGGCGATGTTGCCCTGGGCCAGCTCGACGCTGGACATCATGCCGATGGCGGCCGGGTTGTTGGGCGAGCCGTTGAGGGCCTTTTCCAGCGTGTAGGCGGCGCCCTTCAGATCCTGGGCGATGACCTGCTGGCGAGCAACCTCGACGAGGCGCGGCGCGTCGAACGCGGCGCGGCGCGCGGCATTGGTCAGCGTGCTCCTGGCGCCGGCGGTGTCGCCGTTGGCGAGCTGGGCCGCCGCATAGGCCTGCAGGGCCTCGACATCGTCCGGCAGCTTGGACAGCAGCACCTTGGCGGCTTCGACGGCGCGGGCGGGCTTGCCCTTGCGCAGATGCCAGGCGACGAGGGCGAAGTTGGCGCGGGTTTCACGCGGCCCGCTGGCGGACGCACTGCTCTCCAGCCACTTCAGCGCCTCGTCGTCCCTGCCCCAGAGCTCGTGCAGCAGGGCCAGCTCGAAGAGCAGGGCGGTGTTGCGCTCGTCGTCCTTCAGCGCCGTCTTCAGCCGCGTGCCGGCGGCCTCGAAGTTGCCGCTGACGGCGTCGATGCGCGCCAGGCCCAGCTTGGCCTCCAGCTGGCTGGGGTCGAGCTTGAGGGCCCTCTCGTAGCCGGCGCGGCCGCCGGCGTAGTCTCTGGCCTGGGTCTTGGCGTAGGCCTGCACCATCAGCACGGTGGCGTTGTTGGGGTTGGTGCGGGCCAGCGTGTCGGCCACGGCCTGCGCCTTGGCGATCTGCTTGTCGCGCAGGTAGACGGTGATGAGAGCCAGGCCGGCGTAGGTCTGCTTGGGATCGGCCTTGTAGGCCTTGGCCAGCTGCTCCTCGGCCATCGGGGCCTGGCCGGACTGCAGCAACGACAGGCCGAGCGCCGTGCGGTAGTCGGCGGAATCCCTGGCCTTGAGTGCGTCCTGCATTAGCTGCACGGCGCGGGCATGGCGGCCCTGGCTCATATAGGCCGAGGCCAGCATCAGCAGCGCCTGGCTGTCGCCGGGCTGGGCCTTGACATAGCCGTCCAGCAGATCGATGGCGCGGTTGACGTTGGGCTCGGCCAGTGCGATCTGGGCCAGCAGCTTGACCAGCGGGCTGCCGGGCCGCTGGCGCGCGGCCATCTCCAGGAAGGGCTTGGACTTCTCCGGCTCGCCCAGGCTGTAGTGGGCCAGGCCGTTGAGCATCAGCAACTGGGTGCGGTAGCGGATGTACTCGATGGGAACCGGGTCCAGCAGGCCAGTGATCTTCTTCAGCGAAGCCTTGGCGGCCGAGGCATCGCCGGCGCGTTCGGCCAGCACCGCGCGCAGGTAGGCTCCGCGCGGGTCGTTGGGCCTGAGGGCCTGCAGCTTGTTCACCTCGGCCAGCGCCTCCGCGTCGCGGTTCAGGTCGACGAGCAGACCGGCGCGCGCCAGGTGGGCTTCGGCATGCCTGGGCTCGGCCTTGAGGGCCTGGTCATGGCCGGCCAGGGCCTGGGCGATCTGGCCGTTGGCGTGGTGGATCGAGGCCTTCTGGTAGAGGGCTTCGCCGTTGTCGGGCGCGAGCTTGAGGGCCTGGTCGGCCGCGGCCATGGCCTCGGCGAACTGGCGGCTGCGAATGCGCAGCGGCACCTCGGCGACCCAGGTGTTCGCGTCGCCCGGATCGAGTGCGCGCGCCGCCATCACGGAGGCGAGGGCAGCCTTGCCGTCGCCCAGGTCGGACTGGGCCAGCGAGCGTTCCAGCAGCAGTTGCGTCTGGATGAACGGCGGCAGGCCGGCGGGCTGCAGGCGCGGGTCGTCCAGCATGTCGGGCTGCTTGCCCTGGGCATCCAGGGCCATGGCCAGCGCAACGGCGACCTCGGCGCGGTTGACGCCCAGGCGCAGGGCCTCGCCGAGCTCGAATTCGGCGGCCGCGGGCTGGCTGTCCGCCAGCAGGGCCTTGCCGAGCAGCACATGCACCGGCAACTGGGTCTTGTCGGCCTGCAGCGCGTTCTTCAGCTGGATGATGGCGCCGGCGATGTCGCGCTTCTCGTAGCGCTGCAGCGCGTCCTCGTAGAAGCGCGAGGCCTTGGCCGTGTCCTGGGCCTGGGCGGCGGGCGTCGTGACGACCAGCAGGGCGGCCAGCAGGCCGGAGAGCAAGACGGGGTGACGGGTCATCGGGGCGGGCCGGCGGAGGTGGGCGGCCGATTCTTGCAGACGCCCGCGGGACGTTCAGTAGCGCAGCTCCAGCGTCATGACATCGTTCTCGCGCCGCATCTGGAAACGGTTCAGGAAGCTGTTGCCGAGCAGCACCTGGCCCAGCAGCCCGGGGATGACGATGGCCTCGACATCGCGCACCTCGACCTCGCCGACGCGCAGGCTGCCGATCAGGATCTGGTAGGCCGGAGCGGGGCCGTTGGCCGTCTGCGTGACGACGCGTCTGCCGGCGAGGTAGCGCAGCCCGAGTTTCTCGGCTTCGATCTGGCCGATTGCGACGCTGGTCGCGCCGGTGTCGACCAGGAAGCTCGTCGCGTGGCCGTTGATCGCGCCCATCGTCGTGAAGTGCCCGCCCGGGCCTGCCGACAGCACGATCTGGCGGGACTGCAGCGGTTTCTGCGGGCCGATGCGTCCCGGCGCGGCGCCGAGGGTCAGGCTCTGGCGCCGGCCGCCGAACTCGACGATGGCGCTGCCGTCCTCCAGCGCAACGAGCTTGACGCCGTTGGCCGAGGTGCCGACCGCCAGCGTATGCGGCTCGCCGTCGATGAGCAGCAGGGCCGCGCGCGCGCCGAGCATGCCGTTGAGCTGCACCTGCGTGGGCTGGGCCCCGGCCAGGACCGGCAGGGTCAGGCCCAGCAGCAAGGCCCGGAGCGCGAGGCGGGGCATGTTCAGTCGCGGAAGTTGTTGTAGGTCAGCGGCGTGTCGCTGAAGCTTTTCTTCAGGTGGGCGATGGCCACCTGCAGATCGTCGCGGTTCTTGCCGGTCACGCGCACGGCGTCGCCCTGGATGCTGGCCTGAACCTTGAGCTTGCTTTCCTTCAGCGAGTTCACGATCTTCTTGGCCAGCGCGGCCTCGATGCCTTCCTTGATCTTGTAGACCTGGCGTACCTTGTCGCCGCCGAGCTTCTCGACCTTGTCCTGCTTGTCGAGGAAGCTGATGACGACGTCCTGCTTGGTCAGCTTGGCGTACAGCACGGCCTCGATCTGTTCCAGCTGGAACTCGCTGTCGCCGGTGGCGTGGATTTCCTTGTCCTTGAGCTCGACCTTGGCGCCCGTGCCCTTGAAGTCGAAGCGGGTGCCGATTTCCTTGATGCTGTTGTCCACGCCATTGCGGATCTTGACGTGGTCGGGTTCGAGAACGGTGTCGAAGCTGGGCATGTGAATTCGGGGGATGTGAGGGTCTGCGAAAATTTTGCCGCTTGCGCGCCGCGCAAGGCGCCCAAAAGTGTCCCATGTCTGCCAGTGCCCATCCCCCCTCGAACAGAGTGCCCGCCAGTCTTGCCATCGAGACCGACGTCAATCTCAAGCCCTACAACACCTTCGCGCTGCCGGCCGTCGCCCGCCGCCTGGTGCGCATCCGCGAGGCGGCAGACGTGCGCCGCGTCGTCGACCACCCGGAGCTGGGCCGGGCGCCCAAGTTCGTGCTCGGCGGCGGCAGCAACCTCGTGCTGACGAAGGACATCGACGCCGTCGTGCTGAAGGTGGAAATCGCCGGCATCCGGCTGTTGGAGGCGCGCGACGACGCCTGGATCGTCGAGGCCGGCGCCGGCGTCGTCTGGCACGACCTGGTCTGCTGGACGCTGGACCAGGGCTACCCGGGGCTGGAAAACATGGCGCTGATCCCCGGCACCGTGGGGGCGGCACCGGTGCAGAACATCGGTGCCTACGGCATCGAGCTCAAGGACAGGCTGGAGGCGGTGGAGGTGATGGACCTCGTCACCGGCAGGCCGGCGCTGCTGCCGGCGCAGGTCTGCCGCTTCGGCTACCGCGACAGCGTCTTCAAGCACGGCGACTTCGGCGGCCTGGCCGGCAAGAGCGTCATCACCAAGGTGAGGCTGAGGCTGCCCAGGCCCTGGCGGCCGGTGCTGGGTTATCTCGAGATCGAGCGCAAGATGGCCGAGACGGGCATCGCGGCGCCCGATGCACGCCAGATCTTCGACTGGATCTGCGCGGTGCGCCGGGCCAAGCTGCCCGACCCGGCCGTCATCGGCAATGCGGGCAGCTTCTTCAAGAACCCGGTCGTCACGGCCGAGCAGTGCAAGGACATCATCGGCCGCGACCCCGGCATCGTGCACTACCCCATGCCGGACGGCAGCGTGAAGCTGGCGGCCGGCTGGATGATCGATGCCTGCGGCTGGAAGGGCAAGGCCGTGGGCGGCGCCGCGGTCTACGAGAAGCAGGCCCTGGTGCTCGTGAACAAGGCCGACGCGCGCGGCGCCGAGGTCGTCACGCTGGCGCGGGCCATCCAGGAGAGCGTCTACGGGCGCTTCGGCATCCGGCTGGAGCCGGAGCCGGTGGTGGTCTGAGCCCTCAGAGCCATCTCAGCAGCCGCTGCAGCCACTGGGGCAGCGGGCGGCCGGGGACGTAGTTCTGGCGGTATTGGCTGTACATGGCCGGTCTCCATTCATTGAATACTGTTGATTTATACAGTATTCAATGGAGACTGGCCAGTGCCGCGCGCGTTTACTCCAGCCTGGGCAGGCCGCCGCCGGCCAGCAGGCCGACGCCGGTGTAGACGCCCAGCTTGCCGCGCGTGTCGCTGATGTCGAGGTTGCGCATCGTCAGCTGGCCGATGCGGTCGGCCGGGCTGAAGGGGGCGTCTTCCACCTTTTCCATCGACAGGCGCTCGGGCGCATAGGTCAGGTTGGGGCTCTGGGTGTCCAGCAGCGAATAGTCGTTGCCGCGGCGCAGTTCGAGGGCCACTTCGCCGGTCACGGCGCGCGCCACCCAGCGCTGGGCGGCTTCGCGCAGCATGATGGCCTGGGGGTCGAACCAGCGGCCCTGGTAGAGCAGGCGGCCGAGCTTCATGCCGTTGATGCGGTACTGCTCGATGGTGTCCTCGTTGTGGATGCCGGTGACGAGGCGCTCGTAGGCGATGTGCAGCAGCGCCAGGCCCGGGGCCTCGTAGATGCCGCGGCTCTTGGCCTCGATGATGCGGTTCTCGATCTGGTCGCTCATGCCCAGGCCGTGGCGGCCGCCGATCCTGTTGGCCTCGGCCAGCAGCGCGACCGGGTCGCGGTACTCGACGCCGTTCAGCGCGACGGGCACGCCTTCCTCGAAACGGACTGACACCTCTTCGGCCTTGACGACCACGTCCTCGCGCCAGAAGGCCACGCCCATGATGGGGTTGACGATGCGGATGCCGCTGCTCAGGTGCTCCAGGTCCTTGGCCTCGTGGGTGGCGCCCAGCATGTTGGAGTCGGTCGAGTAGGCCTTCTCCGCGCTCATCTTGTAGGCGAAGCCCTTCTCTGTCATGAAGGCCGACATCTCGGCGCGGCCGCCCAGCTCGTCGATGAAGGTCTGGTCCAGCCAGGGCTTGTAGATCTTCAGCGCCGGGTTGGTGAGCAGGCCGTAGCGGTAGAAGCGCTCGATGTCATTGCCCTTGAAGGTGCTGCCGTCGCCCCAGATGTTGACGCCGTCGGCCTGCATCGCTGCGACCAGCATCGTGCCGGTCACGGCGCGGCCGATGGGCGTCGTGTTGAAGTAGGTCACGCCGGCCGTGCTGATGTGGAAGGCGCCGGCCTGCAGCGCGGCGATGCCTTCGTGCACCAGCTGCGCACGGCAGTCCACCAGCACGGCCTTCTCGGCGCCGTAGAGCATGGCCTTGCGCGGGATCTCGTCGTAGTCCGGCTCGTCGGGCTGGCCGAGGTTGGCCGTGTAGGCATAGGGCAGGGCGCCCTTCAGCTTCATCCAGTGCAGGGCGGCGGAGGTGTCGAGGCCACCGGAGAAGGCGATGCCGACCTTCTGGCCGACGGGGACGGATTGCAGGATGGTGCTCATGGATGACTCACGAAAGATCGCGCCATTCGGGATGGCGCTGGAGGAAAACGGCGACATAGCTGCAGGCCGGCACGACCTTCAGCCCCTGCTCGCGGGCCCAGCGCAGGCCGGCCTCGACGAGCTGCGCGGCCAGGCCCCGGCCGCGGTAGGCGTCGGGCACGCCGGTGTGGGTGAAGACGACGCGGCCCGGTGCGAGCTCGTAGTCGAGCACGCTCGGCGGCGTGGTGGCCAGCGTGAAGCGCCGCTGCTCGGGTTCGTGCTGGGGCAGCAATGGTGCACCCTTCGCGCTGCGCGCTGTCCCGCCAAGCGGGAGTTGAGCCCCTTCGGGCGGCCGTGCGGGGCTCATTCGGCGGGCGTCTTCAGTGCGACGGGGTGGATCTCGACCGACGCGTTGGCGGTGGACACATAGACGCTGCCGTCCTGGATGCTGATCTGCAGCTGCATGCTGCGCTCGGCCAGCGCGGCCAGGGCCTGGGACTGCTCGGCCGGAATCTGCCAGACGGCGAGCCTGGGCGCCCGCGTCAGCTTGTTCTCCAGGTTGCGCCACCAGACCTCGGTGCTGGACGCAAAGCTGTAGACGCTGACGCGCTCGCTGCGGCCGTGGGCCTTCATCAGGCGACGGTCGTCGGGCTGGCCGAGGTCGATCCAGTGCACGACGTCGCCGGTCAGGTCCAGCTGCCAGAGGTCGGGCTCGTCGACGTCGGACAGGCCTTTGGTGAACTCCAGGCGGCCGCGCAGCTCGTCGGCCGGCACGTTGAGCGCGAAGGCCAGCACGCGGATCATCAGCCGCTCCTCGGTCTCGCTGGGGTGGCAGGCAAGCGTGAGGTTGTGGTCGCCATAGACGTGGCGGTCCATGTCTGCGATCTGGAGCTGGGCTTTGTAGATGGTGGCTTTGAGCGCCATGCGGAGGTCGTAACGAAGGGCAGCCCGCGATTATCGCGGCGAAGCCTCGTGGCATCATGCCGGCTCCCGTTCTGAACCTTCGCAACCCCGTGTTGCGCCCTCGACATGAAACGCATCCTTCTCCCGCTGGCCCTGGTCCTTGCCGTGTCCGCCCAGGCGCAGATCGCCACCAACACCAAGGCCAAGGTCGACCCGAAGAACAACAAGGTCGCCAACCCGGTCGTGGAGAAACCCAAGCCCAAGCTGATGACGCGCGACGAACTGCGCGCCTGCATCGACCAGCAGGAGGCCAACGGCAAGGAGGCCGAGGCCATCAAGGCGGAGCAGAACTCCTACAAGGCCAATGCCGATCAGCTCAAGGCCGAGAAGGCCACCATCGAGGCCGGCGAGGCGGCGCTGGGCAAGCAGGTCGACGCCCTGAAGGCCGAGAAGGAAGGCATCCTGAAGGCCCACGAGGCGCTGACGGCCGAGGCCCCCAAGCTCGAGAAGGCCGAGCTCAAGGCGCGCAACGAGGCCTACACGGCCCGCACGACCGCCTTCGGCACGATGGTCGACGCCGTGAAGGCCGCCGATGCCGAGCAGGGCGTCAAGCGCAAGGCATTCAGCGCGAAGGTCGATGCGCTGGACGCGCAGTACAAGGCCATCGAGGACCGCACCGAGAAGCACTTCGACGCCAACGACAAGTGGAAGGCCGAGTGCCAGAACAAGGCCTACGACGAGAACGACGAGAAGGCCATCCGCAAGGAGAAGGCCGCCGCCGGCAAGTGATCGCCACGATCCGCTGACCCCCTCGACGGGCCGCCTCCCCACCAGGGAGCGGCCCGTTTTGTTTCCGGGAGATCCCCATGAACACCCTCGGCAACCCGCTGCTGCAGACCTGGCCCCAGGCCCACGGCCTGCCCGATTTCGGCGCCATCGCGCCCGAGCATTTCCCGCCCGCCTTCGAGGCCGCTCTGGCCGGGCACCGCGCGGAGATCGACGCCATCGCGCGCCAAGCCGGGGCGCCGAGCTTCGCGAACACCGTGGCCGCCTTCGACGCCAGCGGCCGGCTGCTGGCCCGGCTGGAGCATCTCTTCTACACGCTGGCCGCGTCGGCCACGTCGCCGGCCCTGCAGGCCGTGCAGCGCGCGCTGGCCGCGCCGCTGGCCGAGCACGGCAGCGCCGTCTACATGCACCAGGGCCTGTTCGCCCGCATCGACGCGCTGTTCGAGCGGCGCGAGAGCCTGGGCCTGACGCCCGAGCAGCGCCGCCTGCTGGAGCGCCTGCACCTGGACTTCGTGCGCGCCGGCGCGCGCCTCGCGCCGGCGGCCCGCGAGCGCTGCGCCGCCGTGATGGCGCGGCTCGCGGAGCTGAACACCCGCTTCGCGCAGAACGTGCTCGGCGCCGAGAGCGGCTACCAGCTGAAGCTCACGACGACCGAGGAACTGGCCGGCCTGCCGGACTTCGTGCGCGCGGCGGCCCGCCAGGACGCTCTCGACCGTGGGCTGGCGCATGAGGGCGTCCACGTCATCACCTTGTCGCGCTCGCTGATCCTGCCCTTCCTGAGCTTCAGCGCGCGGCGCGACCTGCGCGAGCAGGCCTGGCGCGCCTGGGTCGGCCGGGGCGACGACACGGGAGACACCGACAACCGCGCCATCTGCCGCGAGATCCTCGAATTGCGCGCCGAGCAGGCCCGCCTGCACGGCCACCCCTGCTATGCCGACTACGCGCTGGAAGACACGATGGCGCGCAGCCAGAGATGTGTATAAGAGACAGCACCCCTGCTATGCCGACTACGCGCTGGAAGACACGATGGCGCGCAGCCAGGCCGCCGTCATGGGGCTGCTGGAGCGCGTCTGGCATCCGGCGCTGGCCGCGCTGCAGTGCGAGCGCGAGGCCGTGCTCGGCGCGATGGCCGCGGCCGGCGCCAGCCATGCGCTGGAGCCCTGGGACTGGCGCTTCTATGCCGAGCAGGCCAAGCGGGCGCGTTTTGAGCTGGACGAAGCCGAGGTCAAGCCCTACTTCTCGCTGGACCGCATGGTGGCGGCGATGTTCGACTGTGCCAGCCGCCTCTTCGGCCTGCGGTTCAAGGCCAGGCCCGACATCCGGGGCTACCACGCCGACGTGCGTGCCTGGGAGGTCTTCGATGCCGACGGTCGCTTGAGCGGCCTCTTCCTGCAGGACAACTTCGCGCGGCCCGCCAAGCGCAGCGGCGCGTGGATGAACGCGCTGCGCAACCAGAGCCGCGCCCTCGGCGCCACGCCGGTCATCCTGAACAACAACAACTTCGCGCGCGGCGGTGGATCAGGTGAAGGCGAGCCGACGCTGCTGAGCTTCGACGATGTGCGCACGCTCTTCCACGAGTTCGGCCACGGCCTGCACGGCCTGCTGAGCAACGTCGAGCACGAGCGCCTGGCCGGCACCCAGGTGCTGCGCGACTTCGTCGAGCTGCCCTCCCAGCTCTTCGAGCACTGGATGGCCGAGCCCGAGGTGCTGAAGAAATTCGCCCGCCACTGGCGGACCGGCGAGCCCCTGCCCGACGCGCTGCTGGCCAGGCTGCAGGCCGCGCGCCAGTTCGGCCAGGGCTACGAGACGCTGCGCTACACGGCCAGCGCCATCGTCGACATGGCGGCCCATGCGCTGCCGGCCGCGCCCGCCGACGTGGTGGCCTTCGAGGCCGCCACCGTCGCGGCCTGGGGCCTGCCCGCCGAGGTCGGCATGAACCACCGGCTGACCCACTTCCAGCACCTGTTCAGCAGCGCCGGCTACGCGGCGGGCTATTACGTCTACCTGTGGGCCGAGGTGCTGGACTGCGACGCCTTCGGCGCCTTCGTCGAGGCCGGCAACGTCTTCGACCCGGCGGTCGCGGCGCGGCTGCGCGAGTGCATCTATTCGAGCGGCAATAGCTGCGAGCCCGGCGCGGCATTCCGCGCCTTCCGTGGCCGTGATCCGATCGTTGAGCCGATGCTGGAGGAACGGGGGCTGCTAGCGTGAGCATGCTCCACCATCTGTCGCTGGGCGTGGCCGACATCGAGGCGGCGGCCCGCTTCTACGACACGGCGCTTGCGCCGCTCGGCTATGTGCGGGTCTGGAGCGACCTGCGGCCGGGCGAGACCGGCCAGGCCGTCGGCTATGGGCTGTCGGGTGGCGGCGACCAGCTGGCGCTCAAGCAGGTCGTACGCTCCGCATCGCTGAGCTGCCCGGGTTTTCATATCGCCTTTGCTGCGCCGTCGCGTGCCGCAGTGGCTGCCTTCCACGCGGCGGCCGTCGCAGCAGGCGGCCGAGACAACGGTGGCCCGGACCTTCGGCCGCATTACGGGCCCGACTACTACGCCGCCTTCGTGGTTGACGCCGACGGTCACCATCTCGAAGCCGTCTGCAAGGCCGCTACTTGAGCCCTCCGGAGAGGAACTGCTGCAGCCGCTCGCACTGCGGCTTCAGCAGCATCTCCTTCGGGTTGCCCTCTTCCTCGACCTTGCCCTGGTGCAGGAACAGGCAGCGGTTGGAGACCTCGCGGGCGAAGCCCATCTCGTGGGTCACGACGATCATCGTGCGGCCCTCGGCGGCCAGGTCGCGCATGACCTTGAGCACCTCGCCGACGAGCTCCGGGTCCAGTGCCGACGTGGGCTCGTCGAACAGCATGACCTCGGGGTCGACGGCCAGCGCGCGGGCGATGGCCACGCGCTGCTGCTCGCCGCCCGACAGCTGGGCCGGGTAGACCTTGGCGCGGTGCGAGACGCCCACGCGGGCCAGCAGCGCCTGTGCGCGCTCGACGGCCTCGGCCCGGGGCTTGCCGAGCACATGGATGGGCGCCTCGATGACGTTCTCCAGCACCGTCATATGGGCCCACAGATTGAAGTTCTGGAACACCATGGCCAGGCGTGCGCGCCAGCGCTGCAGCTGATGCGCGTCGGCGGCCTTCAGGCTGCCGTCGCGGTCGCGCACGAGCTTGAGCGCCTCGCCGCCCAGGCTCAGCTCGCCCTCGTGGGGCTGCTCCAGCAGGTTCAGGCAGCGCAGCAGCGTGCTCTTGCCCGAGCCCGAGGAGCCGATCAGCGTGACGACGTCGCCGCGCTGCGCGCTGAACGAGATGCCCTTGAGCACCTCGCGCTCGCCGAAGCGCTTGTGGATGTTGGTGGCTTGCAGCTGGATATCGTTCATCGTCTTCATGCTCCGAGCAGCTTGCCGCTGCGCAGCGCTTCGCGGCCGGCGACCTTGGCGACGCGCATGCCGGCATTGGCGAAGCGCAGGAAATCGCGCGCGAACAGCAGGCCGTCCACGGGGCTTTTCAGTTCGGTGACCTGGGCGGTGACGGGGTCGATGACATGGGCCAGCACGTCGCCGGCCTGGACCTCGCTGCCGATCTCCTTCAGGAAGACCAGCGCGCCCGGCAGCGGCGCCTGGATCGGCATGCTGCCGGCCAGCGGGCGGGCATCGCCCACGGCGCCGGGCAGTGCCGGCCTGTCGCCCGAGATCAGGCCGCGCCAGCGCAGGAAGTCGACGATGTTGCCGGCATCGGCCGCGGCCAGCTCGTGCGTCACGTCGGTCGCGCCGCGCAGTTCGACCGTGGCCGACAGGCAGGCCTGCGGGATTGGGAAGCGGCCGCCGAAATGCCGGCCCCACTTCCACCAGACCCGGGAGCAGGCCTCGTCGAAGGGGCTGTCGCCGGAGTCCTGGGCCAGCAGCGTCAGGCGCGCGCCGAGAAAGCGCGCCAGCGGCTCGCAGTCGGGCCAGCAGGGCGTCTCGGCGTAGAGGTGCATGACGGCCTGGGCGTCGCAGTGCAGGTCCAGCACGATGTCGGCATCGCAGGACAGGCCCATCAGCGTGCGCCGCAGCGACTGCAGCTCGGTGTCGACCGGCGTGGCCAGCACGGCCGCCTTCAGCGCACGGCGCAGGATGGCGACATTGGCCGCCGCGTCGGCGCCCAGCTGCGGCTCGACGCTGGCGGCGACGGCGTCGACGTGGTCCGGGTAATGGCGGTTGAAGTTCTCGCCCGACATCAGCTCGAAGCGGCCGAGGTGGGCATGCAGCAGGAACTGGCTCAGGCCGATGGGGTTGGCCATGGGCACGAGGACGATCTCGCCGCTGATCCGGCCGGCGGCCTCCAGTGCGTCGAGCTGCTGGCGCAGATGGTGGGCCACCAGCATGCCGGGCAGTTCGTCGCCATGCAGCGAGGCCTGGACATAGGCCTTCTGGCCGCCTGCCTGGCCATAGTGCAGGGAGACCAGTTCGCGCTGGGTGCCCGGGGCGGGGGAGAGGAGAGCGTGGCGGACGATTTGCATGTCACGAATCCGGAAATGCAACCACAGAGGCACAGAGGCACAGAGAAATGTCATCTCCGTGCTTGCTCAGTGCCTCTGTGTCTCTGTGGTTGGCTTTGAATTTCATTCAGCGCGCCATCATGGGTTTCAGCCAGCGAGTTTCGGCCCAGCGGAACAGACCGACCAGGCTGAGCGTCAGCACGAGGTAGAACGCACCGGCGGTGATGAAGGCCTCGAAGGGCAGGTAGAACTTGGCATAGACCATCTGGGCCGCGCCGGTCGTGTCGACCAGCGTGACCGTGCTGGCCAGCGAGGTGCCGTGCAGCATGAAGATGGCCTCGTTGCCATAGGCCGGCAGCGCGCGGCGCAGCGCGGCGGGCAGCACGATGCGGCGCAGCATCTGCCCGCGGCTCATGCCCAGCGCCTTGGCGGCCTCGATCTCGCCGGCGGGCAGAGCGCGGATGCTGCCGGCGATGATCTCGGTCGTGTAGGCGGCCGTGTTCAGCGTGAAGGTCAGCCAGGCGCAGAAGGTGGCCGACGACAGCCACGGCCAGGCCCAGCTGTCGCGCACCGCGTCGAACTGCGCCAGCCCGTAGTAGATGAGGAAGAGCTGCACCAGCATCGGCGTGCCGCGGAAGGCATAGGTGTAGACCCAGACCAGGCGCGACGGCCAGCCCTTGAACACCGTGCGCACGACGGCCAGCGGCAGCGCCAGCGCCATGCCGGCGGCCAGCGACAGCAGCAGCAGCTTCAGCGTGACGAGCAGCCCGCCCAGATACAGCGGCAGGTTTTCCGCAATGGCATCAAAGTTCACAGTCGCCCCTCCCGCGCGCCGATGGCCAGGCGCCGCTGCGCCCAGGCGAAGAACAGCTCGGAGACGCTGGTGAACACCAGATAGATCATGCCCACGGCCAGGAAGAAGGTGAAGGGTTCGCGCGTGGTGCCGGCGGCCTGCTTGCCGCGGGTCATCAGGTCCGACAGGCCGATCAGCGACACGATGGCGGTGCTCTTGATGAGCACCAGCCAGTTGTTGGAGATGCCGGGCAGCGCATGCCTGAGCATCTGCGGCAGCGTGATGCGGCGCAGCACCTGCAGCGGCGACATGCCGTAGGCCAGCCCGGCCTCGCGCTGGCCCGGCGGCACGGCCAGGAAGGCGCCGCGGAAGGCCTCGGTCAGGTAGGCGCCGAAGATGAAGCCGATGGTCAGCACGCCGGCGAAGAAGGGGTCGATGTCGACGTAGTCCTCGTGCCCGAGCAGGGGCGCGACGGCGTTCACGGCGATCTGCCCGCCGTAGAACACCAGCAGCATCAGCACCAGGTCGGGCACGCCGCGGATCAGCGTGGTGTAGGTGCCGGCGATGGCCTGCAGCAGACGCGAGCGCGACTGCTTGGCCAGCGCGCCGGCCAGGCCCAGCGCCGCGGCCACGGCCAGCGACGACAGGGCCACGGACAGCGTGACGGAGGCGCCTTCGATCAGGCTGGGGAGAAAACCGTGCAGCAACATGGGGATGAGGATGAGTCAGCGCGGCGGGCTGACGAGGTCGAGGCTGAAATAGCGGTCGTTCAGGGCCTTGAGCGCGCCGCTGCCGCGCAGCGCGGCCAGCGCCTGGTCGAACTGCCGGCCCAGGCCGGGGGCGTCGACCTTGCGCAGGCCGATGCCTATGCCCTTGCCGAAGTATTGCGGCTCGCGGAAGTCGGGGCCGACGAAGCCGAAGCCGCGGCCTTCGGGCTTGTTCAGGAAGCCGAAATTCGCGATGACGGCATCGGCCAGCGCGGCGTCGAGGCGGCCCGATTTCAGGTCCAGGAAGACCTGGTCCTGGGTGCCGTAGCGCACGATCTGGCTGTCCTTGAACACCTCGGCGAGGAAGCGTTCGTGCACCGTGCCGCGCTCGACGCCGATGCGCTTGCCGCGCAGCCCCGAGGGGCTGACGTTGAGCCGCGAATCATGGGCCGCGACCAGGCGGGCCGGCGAGTAGTAGTAGGGCGCCGAGAACGCGATGACCTGCTCGCGCGCGGCCGTGACCGCCATCGAGGCCATGATGGCGTCGATCTTGCGCGACAGCAGCGCCGGGATCAGGCCGTCGAAGTCCAGGATGACCGGCAGGCAACGGGCGTGCAGGCGTTCGCACAGGGCCTTGGCCAGGTCGATCTCGAAGCCCTGCAGTTCGCCGTCGCTGCCGACCTCGCTGAAGGGCGCGTAGCCGACGGCGAAGCCGATGTGCAGACGCGCCGGCGGCAGGGCGCGCACGGCGCCGGGCAGCGCCAGCGTTGCTGCCAGTGCGGTGCGGCGTCGCATCACTGCTTGGTGCGGGGGGCGATGTCGTAGTCGAAGTATTTGTCGGCCAGCTTCTTGAACGTGCCGTTGGCCTGCACCGCGTCGATGGCGGCGTTGAACTTTCTGCCCAGCGTCGCCTCGTCGGCCTTGCGCATGCCCACGCCGGTGCCCACGCCGAAGATCTTCTCGTCCATCACGGGGCCGCCGGAGAAGGCATAGCCCTTGCCTTCGGGCTTCTTCAGGAAGCCGAAGTCGCCGGCCGGCGCGTCCATCAGCGTGGCGTCGATGCGGCCGCTCTTCAGGTCCAGGAAGACCTGGTCCTGGCTGCCGTAGCGCACGATCTCGCTCTGCGTGAAATGGCCGGCGGCATAGGTCTCGTGCGTCGTGCCGCGCTGCACGCCGATCTTCCTGCCCTTCAGGCCGGCGGCCGTGGCCTCCAGCTTCACGCCGGCCTTGGCGATCAGGCGGGCCGGGGTGTTGTAGTAGGGCTTGGAGAAGCCGATGACCTTCTGGCGCTCGTCGGTGATGGAGACGCTGGCGAAGATGGCGTCCACCTTGCGCGACTGCAGCGCGGGGATCAGGCCGTCGAAGTCCTGCTGCACCAGCGTGCACTGCGCCTTCATTTCGGCGCAGTAGGCCTGCACCAGTTCGATCTCGAAGCCCTTGAGCTTGCCGTCGGGGCCGATCTCGGAGAAGGGCGGGTAGGCGCCTTCGACGCCGATGCGCAGCTTCTTCCACTCGGGCGCCTGGGCCTGGGCGAGGGAGGCGGCCGCCGCCAGGGACAGGGCGAGCAGGATGCGTTTTTTCATGTCGTGCCTCGTGGGGACAGGGTTCAGCGGGCGACCTGAGGTAGCCAGTCGCGCAAGGCCGCAAGGGTAGCAGCCGGGTCTTCCTCCTGCGGCACATGGCCGAGCTTCGGGAAAACCACCAATTGGCTGCCGGCAATGGCCTGGTGGAAGGCCTCGCCCCAGCGCAGCGGGATCAGGCGGTCCCGGCCGCCCCAGAGGATCAGCGTCGGCACCTTGATCCCGGGCAGGCGCTCGACCGGGCCGGGCGCGAGCTGGTCCATGCGCTGCATCAGCGCGACGCGGTTGCCTTCGCGCAACGTCAGCTCGTAGTAGCGGTCCACCAGGGCGGCGCTGACGTGGCTGGGGTCGCCGTAGACGTCGAGCACGCTGGCCTCGATGGCGCGCCGCGGCAGCACCCAGCGCATGCCTTGGCGCAGCACCGGGATGCGGGCGATGCGGAAACCGAGGGGCAGGGACTCGGGCACGAAGTCGTGGCCGGCCGAATCGATGAGGACGAGGCCGGCCACGCGGGCCGGGTCGGCCAGGGCCAGTTGCCAGGCGATCTCGCCGCCCAGCGAGTTGCCGGCCACGACGGCCCGCGCCACGCCCAGGCGCGCCAGCAGCCTGCGCACGAAGTCGACGTAGCGGGCGTCGCGGTAGTCGCCGTCGGCGTTCGGCCCGGTGAGGCCGAAACCCGGCAGGTCGAAGCTGACGACGCGGTGCGTCTGCGCCAGCGCCGTCGCCCAGCCCTCCCAGGTGTGCAGGCTGGCGCTGGTGCCGTGGATGAGCACCAGCGGCACCGGGTCGCTGGCCGGGCCCTGGTCGCGGTAGTGCACGAGCTGGCCGTCGAGGTCGAGGAAGTCGGACGGCGGCGGCGCCCAGCGCGGCACCAGGCTGTCCAGCGAGCGGTCCGGCGCCTTGCTGACGGCGAAGCCCAGCGCCGCCAGCATCAGCAGGATGCCGAAGGCCTTGAGCGCGAAATCTGAAAACCGGCTGCTCACTCGACGGGACTCAGGTCCGGGGCCAGCGACTCGCGCTCGTCGAAGACGAAGCAGCCTCCGTGGTAGTGAGGCCCGCCGGTGTCCTCGAAATACTTCAGGATGCCGCCGTCGAGCTGCCAGGCGGTCAGCCCCTCGGCCTCCAGCACCATGGCCGCCTTCTCGCAGCGGATGCCGCCGGTGCAGTAGCTGACGACGGTCTTGCCGGCCAGTTCGTCGCGGTGGGCGGCCAGCGCGGCGGGGAAGTCGCTGAACTTGTGCAGCCGCCAGTCGATGGCGTCGTCGAAGGCGCCGAAGTCCACTTCGAAGCTGTTGCGCGTGTCCAGCATGACGACCTCGCGGCCGTCGTCGTCGTGGCCCTGGCCCAGCCAGCGCGCCAGCGTCGCGGGCGCCAGCGCCGGCGCGCGGGGCGCCTGGTCGGGGCGGACGGCGGGCCGGTTCATGCGGATGATCTCGGGCTTGACCTTGACCTTGAGGCGCCGGAAGGGCTGGGCCGCGCTCCAGCTCAGCTTGGGCGTCAGCGCGGCGAAGCGCGGGTCGGCGCGCAGCTCGTTGACCCAGGCGTTCACGGCGTCGGCCGGGCCGGCCAGGAAGAGGTTGATGCCCTCCTCGGCGATCAGCACCGTGCCCTTGAGGCCGAGGCTGTCGGCGCGCGCATGCAGGCGCTCGCGCAGCGCCGCGGTGTCTTGCAGCGACACGAAGAGGTAGCAGGAGATGTTGAGGATGGCGGCGGTGGGCATGGGGCGCCGATTATCGGCGGCCCGTCAGTCGGACCAGCGCGACGCGATCGCGCGGACCTCGTCAAGGCAGGCCTCCAGCGCCGCGACGACGTGCGGGTCGAAGTGGCTGCCGCTGCCGTCGCGGATGAAGGCCAGGGCCTCGTCGTGGCTCATGGCCTGCTTGTAGGGCCGCATGCTGATCAGTGCGTCGTAGACATCGGCCACGGCCATCAGCCGGGCGGCAAGCGGGATGGCCTCGCCGGCCAGGCCGTCAGGGTAGCCGCTGCCGTCCCATTTCTCGTGGTGGTGGCGGGCGATCTGCTTGCCGAAGCTCAGCATCGGGCCGGCGTCGTCGCCGAGGCGGTCGATGGCACGCTGCAGCAGGTCGGCGCCGTGCTCGGCATGCGTCTTCATGATCTGCCATTCCTCGGGCGAGAGCCGGCCGGGCTTGAGCAGGATGCCGTCGGGGATGGCGACCTTGCCGATGTCGTGCAGCGGCGCGGCCTTGGCGAGTTCGTCGATGGCGTCCTCGGTCAGCTCGGCCGGGCCACCGGGCTGGGCCGCGATCCAGCGCGCCAGCGTGCGCACGTATTCCTGGGTGCGCTGGATGTGGTTGCCGGTGTCGGCGTCGCGGAACTCGGCCAGGCTGACCATGACGAAGAGGGTGGTGTCGCGCAGCCGCTCGACCTCGCGCCGGCGCGCCTGCAGCTCGCCGCTGAGCTGGGCGTTGTGGTGCAGCAGGCGGTCCTCGGCCTGCTTGAGCTGCAGATGGGTGCGCACGCGCGCCCGCACCGTGGCCGGGTTGAAGGGCTTGTGGATGAAGTCGGCGCCGCCGGCCTCGAAGCCGGCGCTTTCGTCCTCGGGCCGCGGCAGCGCGGTCAGGAAGATGACCGGCACGCGGCGCGTGGCCGGGTCGGCCTTCAGGCGGCGGCAGACCTCGTAGCCGTCCAGCTCCGGCATCATCACGTCGAGCACGATGAGGTCGGGCGGCTGGCGGCCGCAGATCTCCAGCGCCTTGGCGCCACTGACGGCCAGTTGCACGCGGTAGTCGGGCTTGAGCACCTGGGCCAGCAGCGTCAGATTGGCCGGCGTGTCGTCCACGACGAGGATGGTGGCTTGGCGGGCGGCGAGGGGCTCGGGCAGCGTCATGGCTTGTCCTCGGGCGCGCCGCGCAGCGCGGCCTGGGCCGCGTCGAAGTCGAAACGCTGCATCGCGCCGGCCAGGGCCTTGGCGCGCCGGGCCGGCAGCATCTCGATGAAGGCGGATTCGTGCCGCTCCCACAGCGTCAGCGCATGGCTGTCGGCCTCGCCGAGCAGGGTGTCGAGTTCGCTGATCAGCGTGGCCGGGTCGGCGTCGCTCGCCACGGCCCCGGCCGGCCGGGCCGGCGCCTCGGCCGGCAGCGGGCGCTCCAGGTCGAGCAGGCGGCGCAGCGTGTGCGGCAGCAGCGGCTTGGCGCACAGGGCGTGGGCGCCGTGGCGCAGCGCGCGCTCGCGCAGCACCGGCGTGTCGAAGGCGCTCAGCAGCACGATGCGGCGCGCCCGTGGCGGGCCGGTCTCGGCCAGCCGGGCCAGCAGTTCGCCGCCCTCCATGTCGGGCAGCACCCAGTCGACGAGCAGCAGGTCGTGCGGCGGGCCGGCCGGCGTGGCGGCCAGCCGGGCCAGCGCCTGGCTGCCCTGGGCCAGCACCTCGACGCGGGCGGCCGGGGCCAGCGCCTGCACGAGGCCCAGCAGGGCCGCGTGGCCGGCGCTCTGGGCGGCCTGCACGAGCACCACGCTGCGCGGCGTGGCGACGGGAGGCGGCGCCGGCTCGTCGCAGGGGGGCAGCGGCAGCAGCAGCTCGAACTCGCTGCCGCGGCCGGGGGTGCTGCGCGCGGTCAGCGAGCCGCCCATGCGCTCGGCCAGCGCGCGGCAGATGGCCAGGCCCAGGCCGGCGCCGCCGAAGCGCCGCGTCGGGCCGGCCTCGGCCTGCGCGAAGGGCGTGAACAGCCGCGCCAGCTGCTCGGGCGCCAGGCCCACGCCGCTGTCGCGCACGCGCAGCCGCCAGGCGCCGTCGGCGTCCAGCGCCGCGGTCAGCTTCACATGGCCGGCGGGCGTGAACTTGACGGCGTTGACGAGGAGTTCGGTGATGAGCTGGGTCAGCCGCACCGCATCGCCGCGCCGGCAGCCCGCGGCGCCCAGCAGCTCGGGCGCGGCGATCTCGCACAGCAGTTCGAGCTGCTTGGCCTGGGCCGCCGGCCGCACCGCATCGAAGGCGCTGCCCAGCAACTGCTCCAGGCGCAGCGGTTCGGCGGCCAGCTGCATGCGGCCGGCGTCGAGGTCGGCGTAGTCGAGCAGGCCGTCGATGAGCTTGACGAGGGCCTCGCCGGCGCGCGCCACCTGCTGCAGCTGGCCGCGCTGCTCGGCCGTCAGCCGCCCGCCCAGCATCAGCCGCGTCTGGCCCAGCACGGTGTTCATCGGCGTGCGGATCTCGTGGCCGATGTTGGCGAGGAAATCGGACTTGGCCCGCGAGGCCGCCTCGGCCGCGGCGCGCGAGCGCTCCAGCTCGGCCAGGCGGGCGTTGACGAGGTCGTCCGCCGTGGCCGGGCCGGGCGCCACCGGGGCCAGCCGGGTCAGCCGGCCGAGCTGGCGCGACAGGCCCCACAGCGCCAGGCAGAACATCAGCTGGCACAGTGCCAGGTTGACCAGCAGCGGCCAGGCGGCCAGCAGCCATTGCGGCGGCTGCCCGGCAAAGCGCAGCAGCGTGGGCGGCGCCAGCATCAGCGCCAGCAGGGCCAGGCAGACGCGCATGGCCCGGCCGGCCGGCCAGGTCATGAACAGCAGCAGGCAGCCGCCCAGCGTCCACGGCGCGAAGCTGCCCAGCGTGTAGAGGCTGGGGCCGGGGTCGGGCCGCAGCGTGAAGGCCAGCATGTCGAGGCTGAAGTACAGGGCCAGCAAGGTGATGCCGCAGCGCTGCCAGAGCGGCAGCTGCCGGGGCCGGCGCCAGACCAGCGCGGCCAGCGCCGAGAAGGCCAGGGCCAGGACGGGGTAGCCGATGCGGTCGTTGGCATCGATGACGCCCAGCAGCGTCTCGCCGCCCCAGAGGCCCAGCACCGACGCGGCGACCAGCGCGAACAGCCAGCGGGTGCCGACCGGCCCCAGCACGACGAAGGTGGCGTCGGCCATCAGGCGGCTTCCAGCAGCGCGGCGGCGGCGTCGAAGTCCAGCACGGCCAGAGCTTGCTCCAGGCGCTGCATGGTGGCGGCGTCCAGGCCGCTGTGTGCGCCGTGGGCCTGCCACCAGTCGAGGGCGCGGCTGTCGCTCTGGCTGAGCAGCCGGCGCAGTTCAGCCAGGTCGCCCGGCCCGCCGGCGGACGCTGCGGCGCCGTCGTCGTCGCGGGCCAGCACCGCGCGGATGTCGCCGAGCAGCGCGGCCAGCGCGGCCTCCACGCGGCCCAACTGGCTGCCGGCCGCCGCCGCGTCGGCTTCCAGCGCGCTGCGCTCCAGGGCCAGTGCCAGGCGGTGCAGCGGCTGGGCACCCAGCGTGGCCGCCAGGCCCTGCAGCGTGTGGGCGGCGCGGCGCAGCTCGCCCCATTCGCCGCCGGCCAGCCAGCCTGACCAGGCCGCGAGGCCGTCGGCGTACTGGCCGGCAAAGCTCTGCAGCGTGCGGCGGTACAGCGCCGTCTGGCCGCCGAACTGGCGCAGGCCGACGCCCATGTCCAGCAAGCGGGCGGGCGCCTGCGGCGGCGGCGGGGGCGGCAGGTAGCGCTGCAGCTCGCGCACCAGCCGGGCCACGTCCAGCGGCTTGGCGATATGGCCCTGCATGCCGGCGGCCAGGCATTCGGCGCGCTCCTCGGGCAGCGCATGGGCCGTCATCGCCAGCACGGGCAGGGCCTCGAAGCCGGCCAGCTTGCGCAGCCGCCGGGTGGCGCCGAGGCCGTCGAGCACGGGCATCTGCAGGTCCATCAGCACGAGGTCGTAGGCCGCAGGGCCGTGTGCCACCAGGCGCTCCAGCCCCTCCTGGCCGTTGCCGGCCACGTCGACCCGGGCGCCGCGGCTGCCGAGCAGGCGCAGCGCGATCTCCTGGTTGACGGGGTGGTCCTCGACGAGCAGCACGCGCAGCCCGGCCAGGGCCTGGCCGTCGGCCGGGGCGCTGCGCTCGGCGGCGGCGTCGCCGAACAGGCGGCGCAGTTCGCCGGGCAGCGGCGGCTCGGGGCACAGCGCGCGGGCGCCGAAGGCGCGCGCCTGGGCCGGGCCGTCGGGCTGGCCGGGCTGGCCGGGCGGGCTCAGCACGGCGACGCGCAGCGCCGGGTGTTCGCGGCGCAGCTGGGCGAGCAGCTCGGCACCGGTCGGGCCGGGGCCGGGCAGCTGCCAGTCCAGCAGCAGCCAGTCGAAGGCGTTGCCGGCCCGGCGGGCCCCGTCCAGCGCGGCCAGCGTGCCGGCGACGTCGGCGCTCGCGGCCAGCTCGTCGCCCAGGCCGAGATGGCGCAGCAGGGCCAGCGTGGCCGCGCGGCCGCCGGCGCAGGCCTGGGCGATCAGCACGCGCCGGGCCGGCAGCGGCGCCGGCGCGCTGCCGGCCTCCAGCGGCAGGGCCAGGCGGATCTCGACGGCGCTGCCGCGCCCGGGCGCGCTCTGCAGGGCCAGGCTGCCGCCCATCAGCTCGACGAGGTGGCGCGTGACGGCGAGGCCGAGGCCCGCGTCGCCGTGGCCCTGCAGCAGCCCGGCGACCTGCTCGGCGCTCATGCCCACGCCGCTGTCGCTGACGGCAATGGCGAGGGGCACGCGTCCCGAGGCGTCGGTCGGCCCGGCGGCCAGGCGCAGCGAGACCTGGCCCGACGGCGTGAACCTGAGCGCGTTGGACAGCAGCTTGACGAGCACCTGCTGCAGGCGCTGCGCGTCGCCGCGCAGCTGGCCGCGCTCGCCCAGCAGGCTGGCGTCGGCCCAGTCGCAGATGAGGGCGACGGACGGGTTGTCGTGCATGCGCCGCACCGGCTCGATGGCCTGGGCCACGACTTCCTCCAGCCGCAGCGGCAGGGCCGCGATCTCCAGCTGGCCGGCCTCGATCCGGGCCACGTCCAGCGCGTCGCCGACGATGCCGAGCAGGCCGCGCGAGGCGGCGTCGGCCCGGGTCAGCAGCTCGCGCTGCTCGGGGCTCAACGGCGTCTGCAGCGCGAGCTGGGTCATGCCCATGATCGCGTTCATCGGCGTGCGGATCTGGTGGTTGATCCGGGCCAGGAAGCGGGTCCGGGCCAGGGCCTGGGCCGCCTCGTGGCGGCGCAGCGCGACGGCGCACAGCAGCGGCAGCGGCAGCAGGGCCAGGTCGAGAGCCAGCGCGGCGTCGAGGGCCAGGCCGCCGCCGCTGCCGCGCAGGCTCAGCAGCAGGGCCAGCAGCGCCAGCAGCGCCGCCATGGCAAGCCAGAGGAGACCGAGCGTGAGCGTGCGCTGGGGCATGGGCGGTAGCGTCGTGCCGGTCGATTATGGGCGTGCGAGGCGACGCCGATGCGCGACGGATTGCACGGCTGCGCCCTGGGGAAAACCACCGGCCGGCTCCTGGTGTGCGGGCCGGCGCTGCGGTTATCCTGAACGGCCATGCCGCTCATACTCGTCGTTGACGATCAGCCCAGCAACATCCACGCCCTCTACCAGCTGCTGGTGGACGAATGCGAGGTGTCGATGGCCACCAGCGGCGCCGAGGCGCTGGCCTTCTGCGCCCAGCAGCTGCCCGACCTGATCCTGCTCGACGTGCTGATGCCCGAGATGAGCGGTTACGAGGTCTGCGACCGCCTGAAGGCCGACCCGCGCACGCGCGGCATTCCCGTCATCTTCGTGACCGTACAGGGCAGCGCCGCCGACGAGGCCGAGGGCTTCGCGCATGGCGCGGTGGACTACATCCCCAAGCCCTTCGTCGATGTCGTCGTGAAGGCGCGCGTGCGCACCCAGCTGGCGCTGAAGCTGGCGTCGGAGAGCTTTGCGCGCTCGCAGATCGAGCTCTTCCAGCGCGACAAGCTCGCGTCGGTCGGCCGCACCATCGCCGGCATCGCGCAGGAGCTGAGCTCGCCGCTGGGCAACGCGCTGATCTCGGCCTGCACGATGCAGGACGACCTGGCCCAGCTGAACACGCTGGTGCAGGCCGGCCAGCTCAAGCGCAGCGACCTCGACAAGCATCTGCGCGTCAGCGAGGAGAGCGTCGGCCTGGTGCTGTCCAACCTGCAGCGCACGCTGTCCATCGTCGACTCCTTCCTGCAGTCCACGGCCGACAACTTCGGCGACCAGCGCCGCAGCTTCTCGCTGCTGGAGCTTGTCCACGAGGTCGTCGCCGGCCTGTCGGAGGCGCTGGAGGCCCACCAGGTGCACTGCGAGCTGGACGCGGGCGACGACCTGCACCTGCTGAGCTTCCGCGGCGCGCTGGCCAAGGTGCTTTCCACGCTGATCCAGAACGCCGTCAAGCACGCCTACCGCGAGGCCGGCGGCGAGGTCCGCATCCGCGTGCGGCCGCTGGGCACGGACCAGCTCGTCGTCACCGTGCAGGACCACGGCGTCGGCATCCCGCCGGGCCTGCTGGGCCGCGTGTTCGACCCCTTCTTCTCGACCCGCTTCGGTCCCAACCGCAGCGAGCCCGGGCTCTACATCGTGCGCAACCTCGTCACCTTCGCGCTGGGCGGCCAGATCCAGGTCGAGTCCACGCCCGGCCTGGGCACCACGGTGCGGCTGACGCTGCCGATGATTTCACCGGAGGCGCGGCGCACGGCTGCGGGCTGATCGCGATGCGCCGGCGTGCCGCTTGGAGCCTGCTGCAGGCGGCGCTGGTGGTCGCCGTGGCGGTGGTCGCGTGGCTGCTGTGGCACCCGCCCGGCGAGCGCAGGCCCATCGTCATCGGCGTGCTGCATTCGCTCAGCGGCACGCTGGCCGTCAGCGAGGCGCCCCTCGTCGCCGCCGTGCAGATGGCGGCGGCCGAGATCAACGCGGCCGGCGGCCTGCTCGGGCGGCCGGTGCAGGTGCTGGTCGAGGACACCCGCTCCGACCCCGCGCGGGCCGCCGTGGCGGCCGAACGCCTGATCGGCGAGAAGCAGGCCGTGGCGCTGTTCGGCTGCTGGACCTCGGCCTGCCGCAAGGCCGTCAAGCCCGTCATCGAGGCGCACCGGCATCTGCTGTTCTACCCGATGGCCTACGAAGGCCTGGAGCAGTCGCCCCACATCGTCTACCTGGGTGCGTCGCCGAACCAGCAGCTGCTGCCGGCCACCGGCTGGGCCATGCAGGGCTTCGGGCGGCGGGTCTATCTGGTGGGCTCGGACTATGTGTTCCCGCGCGTCGCCCATGCGCTGCTGCGCGACTTCGTCCAGCTCCAAGGCGGCCAGGTGCTGGGCGAGCGCCTGCTGCCGCTGGGATCGACCGGCATGGCGGACGTCGTCGTCGACCTGCGCCGGCTGAAGCCCGACCTGGTGCTCAGCACGATCAATGGCGACAGCAACGCGGCGCTGTTCGGCGCGCTGGCGGACGCCGGCATGGGCAGTCTGCCGCTGCTGTCCTTCAGCGCCGACGAGCCGGCGATGCACGCCGAAGGCGGCGGGCGGCTGGAACGGCATTTCGCCGCATGGAGCTATCTGGCCTCGCTGCCCGGCCCCGGCAACGGCGACTTCCTGGCCCGGCTGCGCCGCTTCGATGGCGACAGGGCCAAGGCCAGCGACCCGGTGGTCTCGGCCTATGTCGGCGTGCAGCTCTGGGCGGCCGCGGTGCGCGAGGTCGGCGACCCGCAGACCGAGGCGGTCAACGCCAACATCGGCCAGCAGTCGGTCGTTGCGCCCCATGGCGTCGCGATCGTCGATGCGCAGACCCGCCACCTGTGGCGGCAGCTGCGCATCGCCCAGGTCCGCGCCGACGGGCGGCTCGACGAGGTGTTCGCGTCGCCGCGCTACATCAAGCCCTCGCCCTGGCCGACCTACCGGCCCAAGGCCTTCTGGGAAGCCCTGCCGGAAAGCCATGCCGAGCGCTGACGCCATCGCCGCCCCAGCCCCGTCGCGGCCGGCCCCGGGGCTGGGACCGGCCCTGCTCATCGGCTTCATGCTGCTGTCCGTGCTGCCGCTCGGGCTGGCGGGATGGTGGCAGTTGCAGGCCTCCGAGAGCCAACTGCGCGCCCTCGTGACCGAGGGCCTGGTGGCGATCACGCGCAAGAAGGTCCACGAGATCAACGAGTTCCTCAACGAGGTCGACGTCGACGCCCGCCTCGTCGCCCAGTCGAGCGACAGCGGCGAACTGCTGGCGCAGCAACGGGACGCGGCCGCGACGCGCGTGCCGGCCGCGAGCCTGGCCTTCTTCCAGCGCCTGCGCGACAACGGCAAATACCTCAACCTGCTGCTGGTGCAGCCCGATGGCCGCATCAGCTATGCGCTCGAACCGCTCGCCGGCCCGGTGCCGGCGCGGCTGGACCAGGGGCCCTTCGAAGGCAGCGACCTGCTCGCGGCCCACCGCCTCGTCATCGAACAGCTCAACCCCCAACTGGCCCGCATGCAGCCGCCGCGCGGGGCCGGGCCGGCCGCGCCCTTCGTGATCCATCCCGTCGTCGCCGCGGGCCGCGTGCTCGGCAGCGTCGTGCTGCAGCTGGACATGCGGCGCCTGACGGCCGTTGCCGCCGATCGCTCGGGCCTGGCGCTGAGCGGCGAGACCGTGCTGCTGCAGCGCGACGGCGAGCGGGCCGTCTTCGTCAACGTGGGGCGGCGTGCGGCCGGCGCGGCGGCCCGGTCGATCGACCCGCAGATGAGCCCCCCCGTGCCGGCCCTGCGCGGGCTGCGCGGCGAAAGCGGCAGCGGCCTGGCGCGCGACTACGCCGGCGTCGACGTGATCGCCGCCTGGGCCCACCTGCCGGCGCTGGGCTGGGGCATCGCCAGCAAGATCGATGCGGACGAGGCCCTGGCGCCGGCCCGCCTGCTGCGCCAGCGGCTGCTGCTGCTGGTCGCGCTGGTCTCGCTGGCCGCGCTGGCGCTGGCCCTGCTGGCCGGGCGGCGGCTGCTGGCGCCGGTGCGGCAGCTGACCCGCTCGGCCGCGCGCATCGCCGACGGCCGCCTGGACGAGCGGGCGCCGGTCAACGGCTTCCGCGAGTTCCGCACGCTGGCGCTCAGCTTCAACCGCATGACCGAGCAGTTGGCGGCCGAGAGGCAGTTGCTGGAAGCGCGCGTGGAGCAGCGCACGCGGGCGCTGAACGACAGCGAGCGGCGCTTTCGCGGCATGTTCGAGCGTGCCCAGGTGGGCATCGCGCTGTGCGATGCGCATGGCCTCATCGTCGACGTGAACACCGCGCTGACGGCCATGCTCTGCCGCTCGGCCGAGTCGCTGCGCGGCGCCAAGCTGGCCGACCTGCCGGACTTCCGCCCCGGCCGGCTGCACGGCGGCGAGCTGAACCGCCTGGCCAGCGCGCGGCTGGACCATGTCCGCTTCGAGCGCGGCTTCGCGCTGCCGGGCGGCGGCGAGCTCTTCGTCGACGGCAGCGCCAGCGCCATCCGCGACCGGCGCGGCCGGCTGGTCAACGTCGTGCAGATGCTGATCGACGTGACCGAGCGCCACCGCGCCGAGGTCGAGCTGGTGCGCGCGCGCGTCGTGGCCGAGGCGGCCAGCCAGGCCAAGAGCGACTTCCTGGCCAATATGAGCCACGAGATCCGCACGCCGATGAGCGGTGCCCTGGGCATGCTCAACCTGCTGCTGCGCACCGGGCTGACGCCGCGCCAGCACGACTACGCGAGCAAGGCCCGCACGGCGGCCCAGGCGCTGCTGGCCGTCATCAACGATGTGCTGGACTTCTCCAAGGTCGAGGCCGGCAAGATGGAGCTGGACCCGCACCGCTTCGAGCTCAGCGAGTTCATGCGCGAGCTGGCCGTGATCCTGTCGGCCCAGGTCGGCGCCAAGGACGTCGAGATGCTGTTCCGCCTCGACCCGCGCCTGCCGGCGGCCCTGGTCGGCGATGCGACGCGGCTGCGCCAGGTGCTGCTGAACCTGGCCGGCAATGCGCTCAAGTTCACCGAGCATGGCGAGGTCGTGCTGGGGCTGGCGCTGCTGAAGGCGGAGGACGGCCAGGCCCGCATCCGCTTCGAGGTCGGCGACACCGGCATCGGCATCCCGGACGACAAGCTGGAGCACATCTTCACCGGCTTCAGCCAGGCCGAGCAGTCGACCTCGCGACGCTACGGCGGCACCGGCCTGGGCCTGGCGATCAGCCGCCGCCTCGTCGCGCTGATGGGCGGCGAGCTGCGCGTGCAAAGCCGCGTCGGCGAGGGCAGCCGCTTCCATTTCGAGCTGGCGCTGCCCGTCGCACCCGCCCAAGCCCTGCCGCCGGAGCCGGTCCGCCCCGGCCTCAAGGTGTTGATCGTCGACGACAACCCGATGGCCCGCGAGGTGCTGCAGGGCATCGCCTCGAGCCTGGGCTGGGACTGCGACCTGGCCGCCAGCGGCGAGCAGGCCCTGGCCCTGGTGCATCTGGCCGCCGAGCGCGGCGAGCCGCACTACGAGCTCATCCTGATGGACTGGCGCATGCCCGGGCTGGACGGCTGGGAGACCTCGCGCCGCATCCGCGACAGCCACGAGTCCGACGCGCCCGTCATCATCATGGTCACGGCCCACGGCCGCGAGCTGCTGGCCGAGCGCAGCGAGCAGGAGATCGCCAGCCTGGGCGGCTATCTGGTCAAGCCGGTCACGGCCTCCATGCTGCACGACGTGGTCGCCGAGGCCACGCGCGGCGAGCCGGTGCAGCTGCGCCCGGGCGAGGGCGGCGAGCCGCGGCTGACAGGCATGCGCCTGCTCGTCGTCGAGGACAACGGCTTCAACCGCCAGGTCGCGCAGGAACTGCTGGAAGGCGAGGGCGCCAGCGTCACGCTGGCCGGCGGCGGCATCGAGGGCGTGCACCTGGCCGCAGTCGCGGAGCCTGGCTTCGACGCCATCCTGATGGACCTGCAGATGCCCGACATCGACGGCTTCGAGGCGACGCAGCGCATCCTGGCGCGCCGCCCCGGCAGCCTCGTCATCGCGATGACGGCGAATGCGATGGCCGCCGACCGCGAGGCCTGCCTGGCCGCCGGCATGCGCGACCACATCGCCAAGCCGGTGGACCTGGAGCAGCTCGTCGCCTGCCTGCGCCGCCATGTCGGCCATGTCGAGCCGGCGCTGGCCCGCGCGCCCGAGGCCGCACCGGCGCCCGTGCTGCTGGACCGCGACGCCGCGCTGCAGCGCCTGGGCGGCCGGCAGGCCCTGTATGAGCGCCTCGCCAAGTCCTTCGTGCTGGACATGCCGGCCGAGATGGGCGCGCTGCGCCGCCATCTGCGCGGGCAGGCCGCCGGCGACGCGCTGCGCGTGCTGCACACGCTGCGCGGCCTGGCCGGCGGCGTCGGCGCGAACGCGCTGGCCGCGCTGGCCGGGCGGCAGGAAGAGGCGCTGCGGAGCCGCGGCGACATCGCGGCGGCCGAGGCGGGGCTGGGCGAACTGCAGACCCTGCTGGACGCCACGCTGAGGCTGCTGGATCCCGGCGCAGCCGCCGGCCCGGCCGCGCCGCAGGCGCAGGCGCCGGGCACGCCGCTGGAGGCGCTGCGGCGGCTGCGCCTGCTGCTGGTGGAGCGCAATATGCGCTCGGTGGCCGCCTGCGAGCAACTGGCCACCGCCCATGGCGACGCGCTGGGGCCGGAGTTCGCGGCGCTGGGCGCGGCCGTCGCGCGGCTGGATTTCGCGAAGGCGCTGAAGGCCTGCGACCTGCTGCTGGACCGGCTCAATCCGCGCTGACGCGCGGCGGCTGCGGGCGCGAGCGTCGCGCGGCCAGCACATGCACCCAGACCAGCGGCAGCAGGCCCAGGCCCGTGCCCCAGTGCAGCAGGCTGGCGCCGGCATGCCAGTGCTCGGGCGCGTAGTAGAGCGCCAGGCCGCTGGTGAGCAGCACCCCGCTGAGCGCGACGAGGCCGCCGCCACTCCACAGGCTGCGCTTCAGCCGCCAGCCGAACACGATGTGCACGGCGCTCATCGAGCCCAGCACGAGCAGAAAGACCTGGGCCAGCATGCCGTGCAGCCGCAGCGCCCAGGGCTCGATGGGGCTGGGCAGCTCCTCGCCGAAGGTGCCGGTGGAACGCAGCAGGTGGTGGGCCAGCAGCCAGGCGATGCCGGTCAGCGTGAGCGCCAGCGTGGACGCATGCACGGCCCAGCGCTGCCAGCGCTGCGGGCGCAGGCCCACGGGCAGCGGCCGCGTGGCCGGCGGCCGGTGCAGGTGGTGGCGGGCATGCGCCGCCCGAGGACTGTGGGGCCGGTTCAAGCGGAGCCTGCTACAGCGTCAGCGGTTCGTCCTGCTCGCGCCAGAGCAGGGCCTGCGCCCGCTCGGCGCGCAGCAGCGGTGCGGCCTCGGCGCCGCGCAGCCAGACCACCTTGGTCAGCGCATCGGCGACGGCACAGCAAGGGGCGAATACGGTCACGGACATGGGCGGATTGTCCTCGACGCCCCGGGCCGGCCCGACGAGGTGGGCCGCGCGGCGGTCGGGCTGGGCTAGGAGCCTGCGCGGCAGAGCGTGGCACCCGCGTTGGGCCTGGCTCGGGCGCAGGCTAGGCGCGAGGAGGCCGCGGGCTCGCGCCCGCAACGACGAGCAACACCGCATGCGCCCGAGCCAGGCCCAACCCGAAGGGCCGGGGCGATTTGCGGGGCCATGCGGCGTTGCCGGCTCGTTGTGGGTCCCGACCCACGCCTCGCCGGCGCCTGGCCTGGCCTCGCAACTCGCCCCGGCGCGGGCGCTACGCTCTGCCGCGCAGGCTCCTAACAGCCAGGCGCTGGTGGCGCAGGCCATGTCGCGGATCTCGGCCACGGGCCGGGCGAGGCCGGGCCGGCGCGGGTCGCGCAGCTGCACGGTCAGCGGCTGCGGGCCGAACGTGCGCAGGTCGCCGCCCGCGTTGACGACGCCGGCCGCGACGCCTGCGTCGCGCAGGGCCTGCACGGCCGCGTCGACCGCATGGCCCTTGGCGATGCCGCCGAGGTCGATCCACACGGGCCGGCGCAGGCGCAGCTGCGCATCGTCGAGCAGCTCGATGCCTTCGGCCAGCGACGTGGCCGTGCCGGGCAGGGCGTCGTCGGGCCGCGGCAGCAGGCCGCGCTCGACCAGGGCCGCGGCGCAGCAGGGGTTGAAGGCGCCATCGCTGCCGGCCTCCAGCCGCAGCGCGAGCGCGAGGACGGCGTGGGTGTCGGGCGCGACGCGCAGCACCGTGCCGGCGGCGGCGCGCGCGACGCGGCGCAGGTCGCTGGCTGCGTCATGGAAGCTCATCGCCGCGTGCACCTCGGCCACGCGGCGGAAGGCCAGGGCCAGCGCCGGCTCGGCGACGTCCGCGGGCGCCTGCACCTCGATGTCGACGAGGGTGCCGAGCAGGGCCTGGGCCCGCCGCGTGCTGCCCACTCAGAGCCGCCCGCTGGCGTGCAGCCGCTCCAGCAGCGCGACGATGTGGCGCACGCCGTCCGTGACGTGGGTGCAGCTCAGCGTCGCGCCGCTGATGTTGGCGATGTCGTCGCCGATGCGCAGCGGCGCCCGTGCGTCCTTGCCGACGAACTGTTTGCGCCAGGCCGGCAGCTTGATCTCGTAGCCGTGGCTTTCGCGGTAGTTCAGCACTTCGATGCTGCGGACATGGCCGTCGCTGCCGACGGCGACCGCATAGTCGATCAATTCGAACTTGCCGACGACGGCGTCGGCCACGATGACACCCAGCACCTGCTCGCCCTTGAGCGCGACGAGGGCGCGCCAGGTCGACGTGCGCGGCGTGGCGCCGCCCAGCGCGGCGAGGGCCTTGATGTCGTCGGCCGTGGCCTGCACGAGCTGGTCGCGCCAGGCCGTGGCCTCGGGAAAGGCGCGTTTCGCGGCCTCGTCGAGCGTCGCGAACTGCGCCGCCTGCACGAGGGCAGGCGCCGCGAGGGCCAGCGGGAGCCAGCGCAGCGTGCCCATCAGAAGGCGTAGCCGACGCCGAGGTCGAGGCGGTTGTTGTCGGTGTTGAGCCTGAAGCGCTGCAGATCGGCCTTCAGCACGACGTTGGGGTTCAGGTAGAAGTTCAGGCCCACGGTGCGCACGCCCTCGGTGCCGTAACTGCCCGGGTTGATGCCGGCGGGCAGGCCGTCGAAGCCGCGGCCGGTGTTGTAGCGCTCGTAGCGGACGAAGGGTGCGAGCACGCGATCGCCCTTGAGCTGCCAGCGGTAGGCGGCCTGCGCGTACCAGCCGTCGAAGGCATTGGGCACGAAGGCGGGGTCCGTGGACTTGTCCAGGAAGGACTGGTTGAGGTCGCCCGCACCCTTGATGCCGCCGCGGGTGTAGAGGGCCGACAGGTCCCAGGCGCCGGGAGTCCAGCGGGCGTGCACGTCCCACAGGCCGACCTTGGCGCCGGGCGACGCGAAGCCGGCCGTGCCGTGGGCGGCCTTGCCGCCGAAGACCGAGGCGCCCAGGCGCAGGCCCGGGATGCCGCGCCAGTCGACGCTGCCGAACCAGGCCAGGCTGTGCGCCTTGGCGAGCTGCATCTCCTGGTGGATGGAGGCCAGCGGCTTTTCGCGGCCCTCGCCGGACGTGGCATCCCACTTGGTCAGGTCGAAGCCCGTCGTGATGCCGGCGCTCCAGCTGATGCCGCTGTCGTGTTCGCCGAAGACCTGCAGGCCGCCTTCGCGCCAGGTCGACGGGATGATGGCCGTCTCGACGAAGTTGCGCTCCACGCCGTAGTAGGCGGTGGGCTCGTGGTTGGCGTTGAGCAGGCCGACCGGCATCAGGAAGAGGCCGGCGCGCAGGCCGTAGGTCTCGTTCAGGCGGTGTTCGATGTAGAGCTGCTCGACCGCGACCTCGCCCTGGTCGGACGAGGACGTGACGCTGTGCTCCACCTCAAGCTCGGAGACCATCTTGGTCTGCTCGTCGAAGCGGTGCTGCAGCCCGATGACGAAGCGGCGGATGTCGGCCTGGGCCTTGCTGCCGTCCTTGGGGCGGTTGTAGGTGAGCTCGCCATAGGAGCTGACGACGGTGGCGGGCTGGGCCGGCGCAGCGGGCGCCAGGGCGACCGGAGCGGCGGCCTGCACGGCAGCGGGGGCCGGAGCCGGTGCGGCCTGCTGGGCCTGCCTGAGCTGCTGCAGCTCGGCCTTCACGCGCTCGAGTTCGCGGGCCAGCAGCTCCACGCGCTGCAGCAGTGCCTCCTGGTTGGGCGGCTGGGTCTGGGCGAAGGCGGTGGCGGCGCCGAGCGTCAGCGCGGCGGCGAGGGCGAGGCGCGACAGTGGCGCTGCGGGGAGATGGCGGGACATGGGGGGCTCCTGGGGATTACGGGTGGTCTTGAGGTCAGGGCGTGTAGCCGTCGTTGAGCGTCGCGAGGAAGGCGAGCACGTCTTCGATCTCGGCGTCGCTGAGCGCGGGCGCGTCGCCGGGCTTGCGGTTGTAGGGAACTTCCTTGGTGTTCACGTTGGCGCGGTAGGCCGGGGGCAGGTCGTTGAACTTGTCGGTCGTGCCGTTGACGACCGGGTACCAGAGCTCGGGGTTGGTGTCGCGCATGACGTAGAAGCGCAGCGCCTCGCGCAGCGTCTTGAAGCGGCCGTTGTGGAAGAAGGCCCGGCGCGTCGCGACGTTGCGCAGCGTCGGCACCTTGAACGCGCCGCAGAGGTCGCCGCGCGACTCGAGCCCGGGGCGGGTGGCCTGGCACAGGCCGAGGTCGAAATAGCCCGGGTCGGCCGTGGCCGGGATGTCCGTGTTGCGCGGCACGCCGAGGTTGTCGAAGGTGAAGTCGGTGAACAGCGGCGGCGAGCCGTCGCTGCCCCGCGCGCTCGGGTGGCAGGCCGCGCAGTTGCCCTTGGTCGGGTTGTTGAACAGCGCCAGACCGCGCAGTTCCTGGTCGCCGAGCTTGAGCTGGCCGGCCAGGAAGGCGTCGTACTTGCTCGTGAAGGGCGCGAACTCGGCCGTGTCTTCGAGCTGGTAGCGCTGCAGCGCATGCCGCATCGCCAGGAAGGCGGCGTCGGGGTCGGCCAGCACGTTGTCGCCGAAGGCCTTGCGGAAGTCCGCCGCATAGCTGGCGCGGGCGAGCTTGGCGACGACCGTCTTCGCGTCGCCATTGGCCATTTCGTGCGCGGCCAGGAAGGGCCGCACCGCCTGGGCGAGCAGGCTGTCGGCGCTGCCGTCGTGGTTGAAGCCGCCGGTGGGCGTGCCGTTCTTGGCGAAGAAGAAGGCCGGCGCGGTGGCCAGGTAGCGCAGCGAGGGCACGGCGCGCAAGCCCGCCACGTCCAGCGCCGGGCCACCAAGCTGCACGGCGAGGTCGCTGGTCTGTGCGTGGGCGGCGGCCGGGGCGTGGCAAGTGGCGCAGCTCATCCGGCCCGAGGCCGACAGCGAGGCGTCCTTGAAGATTTTTTCGCCCAGGGCCGCGGCCGGGGAGAGGCCGGGCGCGGCCGGCGCGGATGTGCCGCCTCCGCCGCAGCCCGCCAGCGCGGCGGCCACCGCCACCCCGGCCAGGGCCCGGCACCAACTGCGCATGGCCTGGAGTTTCTTCTTCTGCATGATTTTGGTTGCGTTTGCAAATGCGAGTAATTCGCATTAATGTTAACGAAGCGGCGGGATTGCCAAGCTGTCGGGAGGCTTGCAGCCGGCTCGTGTGGTCCGCGAGACCTGCATGGCCTGGACGGCCAATGAAGGCCCTCGGCAATCCAGAAGCGCCTACAATGCGAATCATTCTCATTCGAATCGCTCGCTTCGGCGGGCTCCTCACATGCCCGAGCCGCTGCCCTCCAGCCTCGCCGCCGCCCCCACGGGCCAGGCGCTGACCGTCCAGCAGGTCAGCGCGCCCGGGCATTCGCCGGAATGGGCCGCCTGGCTGTCCGACCTGGGCTTTCTGCCGGGCGAGGCGGTGCGCATCCTGCGCCGCGGCGCGCAGCGCACGGGCAACCTGGTCGTGCGCGTCGGCCAGTCGACGTTCGCGCTGCGCCATGCCGAGGCCGAATGCATCGCCGTGACCCCGCGCCATGGCTGAGGCCATCGTCCATGTCCACCGCGGCGGCAAGCTGGTCGCGCTGGTCGGCAACCCCAACTGCGGCAAGACCGCGCTGTTCAACGGCCTGACCGGCAGCCACCAGAAGGTGGCCAACTACGCCGGCGTCACCGTCGAGCGCAAGGAGGGCCGCCTCGTCACGGCCGCCGGCAAGGCGCTGCGCCTGCTGGACCTGCCCGGCACCTACAGCCTGCACCCGCGCTCGCCGGACGAACGCGTGACCTGCGACGTGCTGGCCGGCCGCGCCAAGGGCGAGAAGCGGCCCGACCTCGTCATCTGCGTGCTCGACGCGACCAATCTGCGCCGCAACCTGCGCCTGGTGCTGGCCGTGCGGCGCATGGGCCTGCCCATCGTCGTCGCGCTCAACATGGCCGACCTCGCGGCCCGGCGCGGCATCCATGTCGACCCGGCGGCGCTGAGCGCCCAGCTCGGCCTGCCGGTCGTGCGCACCGTCGCCATCCACCGCGAAGGCCTGGACGAGCTGCGTGCGCTGCTGGACCGGCCCGAGGTCTGGGCCGCTGCTGCGGCGCCCGCGCAGGCCGACCCTGTGGACGACCACGTCGCCGTCAAGGCGCTGCTGAACTCGCTCAACCTCGACCACGAACTGCCCCAACTGCCCAGCGACCGCGTCGACCGCGTGCTGCTGCATCCGGTGGCCGGCTCGGTCGTGCTGGCCGTGCTGCTCTTCCTGCTGTTCCAGGCCGTGTTCTCCTGGGCCGAGCCGCCCAAGAGCGCGATCGAGGGCGGCATGGCCTGGCTCGGCCAGCAGGTGGGCCATGGGCTGCCCGAGGGCTGGTTCCGCAGCCTCGTCGTCGACGGCGTCATCGCCGGCGCCGGCAGCGTGCTGGCCTTTCTGCCGCAGATCCTGATCCTGTTCTTCTTCATCCTCGTGCTGGAGGAGTCGGGCTATCTGCCGCGCGCCGCGCTGCTGCTGGACCGGCTGATGGGCAGCGTCGGCCTGTCGGGACGCAGCTTCATCCCGCTGCTGTCGAGTTTCGCCTGCGCCATCCCCGGCATCATGGCCACGCGCTCCATCTCCAACCCGCGCGACCGGCTCGTGACCATCATGATCGCGCCGCTGATGACCTGCTCGGCGCGGCTGCCCGTCTATGCGCTGCTGATCGGCGCCTTCGTGCCGCATCGCAACCTGGCGGGCTTCGAGCTGCGGGGCCTGGTGCTGTTCGGCCTTTATCTCGCCGGCATCCTCGGTGCTTTGTTCATCGCCTGGCTGATGAAGCGCTTCACCAGCGCCGGCCGCCTGGTGCGGCCGCTGATGATGGAACTGCCGGCCTACCACTGGCCGCATCCGCGCAGCATCGCGATCGGCCTGTGGCAGCGCGCAATGATCTTCGTGAAGCGCGTCGGCGGCATCATCCTCGTGCTGACCCTCGCGCTGTGGCTGCTGGCCAGCTTCCCCGGCCCGCCGGAGGGCGCCACGGGCGCGCCCATCCAGTACAGCGTGGCCGGCTGGCTGGGCGCCGGCCTGGCTAAGGTCTTCGCGCCCATCGGCTTCAACTGGCAGATCAGCCTGGCCCTGGTGCCGGGGCTGGCCGCGCGCGAGGTCGTGATCGGTGCCTTGGGAACCGTCTATGCGCTGTCCGCCACCGGCGACGAGGCCGCCCAGGCCCTGGCGCCGCTGGTCGCCCAGAGCTGGAGCCTGGCCACGGCGCTGTCGCTGCTGGCCTGGTATGTGTTCGCGCCGCAGTGCATTGCGACGATGGCCGCGGTGCGCCGCGAGACCGGCGGCCTCAGGCTGCCGCTGATCATGACGGGCTATCTCTTCGGCCTGGCCTATCTGGCCGCCTTCGTCACCTACCGCGTGGCGACCTGGCTGGGCGCGTGACCTTTCCTGTCCACTGCGCATGAAGGCAACGTATTCCGGGCCGAGCGCTGGGCCTGCCATTGGCCAGAGGCCAATGACCTTCCGTAGGCGCAAGCAGTCCGCAGGGACTGCTTGTGTCCGACTCCAGTTCCCGAGCCGGCCCGGCTGAGGCTGATTGCGGCTTAACGCCGCAAACGGCCTCGTCCCCGCGGGGGACCGATCGGACTCGCCCGCGTTCAGCGCGGCGAGACCGGGCAAGGGGCTTTACGGTATCGGCCGCGTCGGCACGCCGGCGCTGCAGATGTCGACGTGGCCCGGGCTGTGCACATACCAGCCGCCACGGAAGCGCCGGGCGTCGAGCAGCTGCTGCCAGGTCGCCGAGTCGGTCTTCAGCACTTGCAGGGCCGGGCGCTCGGCGGCGGGCACGTCGGCCAGCAGGCGCACGCGCTGGATGCCGGTGCGCTGCTCGGGCTTGTCGTAGAAGCCCATCGCGCCGGTGCCGCGGGGCAGGGCGGACAGCAGCTCCATGCCCTTGAGCACGCGGCCGACGACGGTGATGTTCAGGTCCAGCCCGCGCGGCGCATGGCCGATGACGACGTAGAGCTCGGTGCCGTTGCTGGAATCGACGGTGTCGCCGCGGCCGGCGCCGACCATGCCATAGCAATGCGCCAGCCAGGCCCGGCCGCTCTTGGGGTCGGCCGCGACGGGGAAGCCCTCCGCATGGCCGGCACGCGGCGCCCAGCCGTCCACGTCGGCCAGCTTCGTGAAGCCGGCGGCCTTGCCGACGCGGTCGAGGGGCACGGAGAACTCGGCCGGCAGCTTGGGCATAGCGCCGGCCGGCAGCTGCCTGGCCTTGGCCGCGTCATCGCCGTCCGGGTCGCCCCATTGGGTGACGAAGTTGTCCTGCACGCGCACGATGGCCAGCCCGTCCCAGTAGCCGCCGTGGGCGAGGGCGCGGATATTGGCCGCGTGGGCCGGCGCAAAGCGCGGCGCCAGCTCGATGATGACCTGGCCGGCGGCGAGATCCATCAGCAGCGTGTTGTCGGGGTCCAGGCCGCGCCAGTCGGCGGCCGGGCTGTCCTTGAGCACGTCGGCGGCGGACTTGGCCGGCTTGGCGGCATGGGCCGCGCAGGCGAGGACGGCGGCGGTGAGGGCGAGGGCGGTCTTTTTCATGGCGGCGCAGCTTAGCGGCCTTCCTAAAATGCCGCGATGCCTGTCTCCCCCGATACCGATCTGCCCTTCGTCCACCTGCGCATGCACACCGAGTTCTCGGTCGTGGACGGCACGCTGCGCACCGATGACGCCGCCGCCGCCGCGGCCAAGGACGGGCAGGTGGCGGCGGCCATCACCGACCTGGCCAACCTGTTCGGCGGCATCAAGTTCTACTCGGCGGCGCGCAAGAAGGGGGTGCAGCCCATCCTCGGCGCCGACTGCTGGCTGGAGGCCGATGCCACCGACAAACCGCCCACGCGGCTGCTGCTGCTGGCGCAGAACAAGCAGGGCTATCTCAACCTCAGCGAGTTGCTGTCGCGCGCCTGGATCGACAACGTGCAGCGCAACCAGGCCTGCCTGAAGTGGGCCTGGCTGGCCGAACTGGGCGAGGGGCTGATCTGCCTGTCCGGCGCGCAGCACGGCGCGGTGGGCATGGCGCTGATGCAGGGCGACAAGGCCCGCGCGCGCGAGGCCGCGCTGCGCTGCGCGGAGGCCTTCCCGGGCCGCTTCTACATCGAGCTGCAGCGCGCCGGCCTGCCCGGCCAGGAGGCGCTGGTGCAGGCCAGCGTGCCCTTCGCGGCCGAGCTGGGCCTGCCGGTGGTGGCCACCCACCCCATCCAGTTCCTCGCCGAGGACGACTTCGAGGCCCACGAGGCGCGCGTCTGCGTGGCCGAGGGCGAGACGCTGGCCAACCCCAAGCGCATCAAGCGCTTCCTGCCCAGCCAGTATTTCAAGACCCAGGCGCAGATGCGGGAGCTGTTCAAGGACGTGCCCAGCGCCATTCGGAACACTGTCGAGATCGCGCGCCGCTGCTCGCTGACGCTGGTGCTGGGCAAGCCGCAGCTGCCCAATTTCCCGACGCCGCTGCTGGACGACGGCACGCCGATGCCGATGGAGCGCTACTTCCGCGAGCTCAGCCATGCCGGCCTGAAGGACCGCCTCGTCCACCTCTTCCCCGTTGATGCCGAGCGTGACAAGGAGCGCCCGCGCTATGTGGAGCGCCTGGAGTTCGAGCTGAACACCATCATCAAGATGGGCTTCCCGGGCTACTTCCTCATCGTGTCGGACTTCATCCGCTGGGCCAAGGAAAACGGCTGCCCAGTGGGCCCGGGCCGGGGCTCGGGTGCGGGCTCGCTGGTGGCCTATGCGCTGCTCATCACGGACCTGGATCCGCTGCGCTACAACCTGCTGTTCGAGCGCTTCCTGAACCCCGAGCGGGTCTCGATGCCCGACTTCGACATCGACTTCTGCCAGGGCAACCGCGACCGCGTCATCGAGTACGTGAAGGACAAGTACGGCCGGCCGGCTGTCAGCCAGATCGCGACCTTCGGCACCATGGCCGCCAAGGGCGCGCTGCGCGACATCGGCCGCGTGCTGGGCATGGGTTTCGGCCATGTGGACTCCATCGCCAAGCTGGTGCCGGCCCCGCCCGGCAAGACCGTCACGCTGGCCAAGCTGCCGCCCGGCTTCGACCCAGACAAGGCCAAGATGGTCTACGCCCGCCACGAATCGCCCGAGATCGAGGAGCGCGAGAAGTCCGACGAGGAAGTGGCCGGCCTGCTGGAGATGGCGGCCCGCGTGGAGGGGACGGTGCGTTCCATCGGCATGCACGCCGGCGGCGTGCTGATCGCGCCGGGCAAGATCACCGACTTCTGCCCGCAGTACCAGCAGCCCGGCTCCACCAGCGCCGTCAGCCAGTTCGACAAGGACGACGTGGAGGCCATCGGCCTCGTGAAGTTCGACTTCCTGGGCCTGGCCACGCTGACCATCCTGGAGCTGGCCAAGAACTTCATCGTCGCCCGCCACCCGGATCGTGCGGACTTCGACTGGGCCAATGTCGCGCTGGACGACCGCAAGACCTTCAAGCTCTTCGGCGACGGTTACTCGGAGAGCGTGTTCCAGTTTGAATCGCCCGGCATGCAGCGCCTCTTGAAGGACGCCAAGCCCTCGCGCTTCGAGGATCTGATCGCGCTGGTGTCGCTCTATCGCCCGGGGCCGATGGACCTGATCCCGTCGTTCGTGGCCCGCAAGCATGGCAAGGAGGTCATCGAGTACCCGCATCCGCTGCTGGGCCAGGTGCTGGAGGAGACCTATGGCGTCTTCGTCTACCAGGAGCAGGTGATGCAGGCGGCCCAGGTGCTGGGCGGCTACAGCCTCGGCGGCGCCGACATGCTGCGCCGAGCCATGGGCAAGAAGAAGGCCGAGGAGATGGCCATGCACCGCGAGATCTTCCGCAAGGGAGCCGCGGAGAAGGGCATCGACCAGGCCAAGGCCGACGAGGTCTTCGACCTGATGGAGAAGTTCGCGGGCTACGGCTTCAACAAGTCGCACGCCGCCGCCTATGCGCTGCTGAGCTACCACACGGCCTGGCTGAAGACGCATTACACGGCCGAGTTCTACGCCGCGAACATGACCATCGAAATGGACGACACCGACAAGCTCAAGGTGTTGCTCAACGATGCCAAGATCTTCGGCGTCGAGTTCCAGCCGCCCTGCGTCAACAAGGGCATGTATCGCTTCGAGCCGCTGTCCAACCGGCTGGTGAACTACGGCCTCGGCGCCATCAAGGGCACGGGCCGCGGCGCCATCGAGGCCATCATCGCGGCGCGCGAGGCCGGCGGGCCCTTCCTGAGCTTCTACGACTTCTGCCTGCGCGTGGATCGCAAGTCGGTCAACAAGCGCGTGGTGGAGGCCCTCATCAAGGCCGGCGCGTTCGACAGCATCAACCCTGAGCGGTCCAAGCTGCTGGCCAGCGTCGCGCGCGGCTACACGCATGCCGAGACGACCGAGGCCAACGCCGACCAGGGTGGCCTGTTCGATTTCGGCCCGGATGACCATGATTGGCACGCCTCGTCCACCGCCGAGCCCGACCTCGTCGACGCGCCGCCGTGGAGCATCAAGGAGCGCCTGTCGCTGGAGAAGACGGCCATCGGCTTCTACCTGTCGGGCCATCTGTTCGACCAGAGCGGCGCGGAGGTCAGGCGCGTCGTCAAGCGCCAGATCGCCGACCTCGTGGACAGCCGCGACCCGGTGCTGGTGGCTGGCATCGTCAGCGGCATGCGCGTCATCAACGGCCAGCGGGGGCGCGTGGGCATCTTCAAGCTCGACGACAAGAGCGACGCCATCGAGGCCGTCGCCAACGAGGAGATGCTGAACGCCAACAAGGAATTGCTGGCCGAGGACGAGCTCGTCATCGCCCAGGGCAAGGTGCAGAACGACCGCTTCTCCGGCGGCCTGCGCATGAATGTGCAGGCGGTCTGGAGCCTGGCCGCGGCGCGTGCCAGGTTCGGCCGCCATCTGCTGCTGGGCAATGCCGGCGCGGCCGGCCTGGTCAAGGACCTGGTGGAGCGCTTCCCGCCGCGCCTGGTCGAGACCGAGGAAGGCCAGACGCGCCAGCAGGGCCTGTCCGTGCGCGTGGCCCTGCGGGCCGAGCCCGAGGGCGAGCGCGTGGGCGCGCGCTGGGCCGTGGACCTCGGCGAGACCAGCCGCTTCTGGCCCGCGGACGAGGCGCTTGCCAAATTGGGCACGGCGGCCGAGGTCATTTACGAGCTTGGATGAGCGCCGGCATCGGCGATGATTTCGCCGATGCTGCATGCCGTGCCCAAGCCCGCAGACCGGTCGACGGAGGGGCTGACCCGTCCGCAGCCGGTCACGGGCCTGATCCTGACCGGCGGCGGCGCGCGTGCGGCCTACCAGGTGGGCGTGCTGGCCGCCATCGCCCAGCTGCGCCGCGATGCCGGCGCGACGCGAGGCAATCCCTTTCCCATCATCAGCGGCACCTCGGCCGGCGCGATCAACGCGTCCACGCTGGCCTGCCATGCCGATGACTTCGACGCCGCGGTCGATGGCCTCGTTCACCTCTGGCAGGGCCTGCACGTCGAGAACATCTACCGCGCCGACGCCTTCGAGGCGGTGAAGAGCGGCGCGCGCTGGCTCAGCATGCTGAGCCTGGGCTGGGCCATCGCGCGCTGGACGCGCAGCCACCCGCGCAGCCTGCTCGACAACCAGCCGCTGCGCGAGCTGCTGGGCCGCTACCTGCCCATGGACCGCATCGAGCCCATGCTGGCTGGCGGCCACCTGCGCGCGCTGGCGCTGACCGGCTCCAGCTACACCACCGGCCAGCACGTCACCTTCTTCCAGACCCACCACCACATCGTGCCCTGGCTGCGCGAGCAGCGCATGGCCGTGCAGGCGCGGCTGACGCTGAGCCATCTGATGGCCTCGTCGGCCATCCCCTTCATCTTCCCGGCCGAGTCGGTGGAGCTGGACGGCATGGCCGAGTGGTTCGGCGACGGCTCGATGCGCCAGAGCGCGCCGATCTCGCCGGCCGTGCACCTGGGTGCCGAGCGCGTGCTCGTCATCGGCGCGGGCCGCATGAAGGAGCCCGAGGGCCGGCGCGTCGGCACGACGGACGACCATCCCAGCATGGCCCAGATCGCCGGCCATGCGCTGTCCAACATCTTCCTGGACGCGCTGGCCGTGGACGTGGAGCGCCTGCGCCGCATCAACCGCACGCTGGCCCTGCTGCCGCGCGAGAACCGCTCGGCCACCGCGCTGCGGCCCATCGAGCTGCTCGTCATCGCGCCCAGCCGGCGGCTGGACGACCTGGCCGGCGAGCACCAGGCCAGCCTGCCGCCGTCGGTGCGCGCGCTGCTGCGAGCCTTCGGCGCCAGCGGCAAGGGCAAGGCGATGAGCGGCTCGGCCCTGGTCAGCTATCTGCTGTTCGAGCCCAGCTTCGTCGGTGAACTCATCAACCTGGGCATGAGCGACACGCTGGCCAAGCGGGCCGAGGTGCAGCGCTTCTTCGGCTGGCCGGCGCGGGCGCCGCAGATCGACCCGGCATCGCTGCGGCGCGGCCGCTCAGCCGGGTTCGCGGCCGGCGCCTGAGAAGGCCTCGCCGGCCACGCGCAGCCCCGCCGCCGAAAGCTTGCGGGCCGTGGCGGCCTTGATGCCCGACACGCGCCGCGTCAGGTCGGCCCAGTCCTTGAACGGCCGCGCGGCCAGCAGGCGCTGCACCAGCGCCGGGCCGAGGCCGGGCAGGGATTCGAGCTGGGCGCGGCTGGCCGTGTTGGCCTCGACCTCGGCCTGCGCGATGGCGGGCAGCACGGCCCACAGCAGCAGGCTGCGGCGCTTCATCAGGGCTCGCCGGCCTGCGCCCGCACCATGGCCGCGTAGGCGCCGTCGCGCGCGATCAGCTCGGCATGCGTGCCGGTCTCGACCAGCCGGCCGCCGCCCAGCACATGGATGGCGTCGGCGTCGCGGATGGTGGAGAGGCGGTGCGCGATGACGATCAGCGTCTTGCGGCCTGACCATTGCGCCAGGGCCTGCTGCACGGCGCGCTCGCTTTCGGTGTCGAGGGCCGACGTGGCCTCGTCGAAGATCCAGATCGGCGCGTCCTTGTAGAGGGCGCGCGCGATGGCCAGGCGCTGGCGCTGGCCGCCGGAGAGCTTGCTGCCGTTGGCGCCCACGGGGGTCTCGACGCCCTCGGGCAGGCCCTGCACGAAGTCCCACAGGTGGGCGGCCCGCAGCGCAGCCTCCAGCCGCGCGTCGTCACGAGGTTGCGCGTAGGCGATGTTGTTGGCGACGGAGTCGTCGAACAGCACGATGTCCTGCGACACGACGGCGAACTGGCGGCGCAGGGATGCGCGGGTCAGCGTCTCGACGTCCTCGCCGTCCAGCGTGATGCGGCCGGCGTCCGGCTGGTCGAAGCCCAGCAGCAGGTGGACGATGGAACTCTTGCCGGCGCCCGAGGCGCCGACCAGGGCCGAGGTCCTGCCGGCGGGGAAGGCGAGGCTCAACCCGTCCAGGGCCGGCTGGGCCGATCCGGGGTAGGTCAGCCGCACGTCGTGCAGCGCGATTGCGCCGCGTGCCGGGCCGGGCAGCTCGCGCGTGCCGGCGTCGGCCTCCTTGGGTGCATCCATCAGCTCGAAGCAGCCGCGCGCGATGACCAGTGCCCGCGTGACCGGTGCGGCCAGGTCGGACAGATGGCGCAGCCGCGAGGTCAGCAGCAGCAGCGCGGCGACGAACTCGGCGAAATCGCCCACGCCGGTGCCCGCGTGGCGGGCCTGCCAGAGCGCAATGCAGATGATGGCCGACAGCCCCACCGACGCGACCAGTTGCGACATCGGCTGCGACAGCGCACCGGCCGTCACCGTCTTCAGGTTGGTACGGCGCACCTCCTGCGACACGGCGGTGAAGCGCTCCAGCTCGTGCGGTGCCGCGCCGAACTGCCGCACGACGCGCCAGGCGCGCGTGATGTCGTCGACGCGGTTCACCAGTGCGAGCTGGGTGTCGTAGGAGCGCGAGGCCATCAGCCGCACGCGCTGGTTGACCTTCTTCATCACGAAGGCCATCAGCGGCGTGACGACGAGGCTGAGCAGGGTCAGCTGCCAGTTCACGTAGAACAGATAGATCAGCATCGCGAGGGCGGGCAGGCCGTCGCGCAGCACGTTGATGCCGACCTCGCCGACCAGCTGCAGGATCTGCTGCGGATCGTTGACGACCTTGCTGACCGCGGTGCCGGGCTGCATGCGCGTGTAGACCTGGGCGTCCAGCCGCAGCAGTGCGTTGACCAGCGCGGCGCGGAAGTCCATCACGCAGCGCGTGACGGTCCAGTTGAAGAGGTACTGGCCCGCGAAGCCGAATGCGCCGCGGATGACGTACAGCCCGATGAGCACGACCGGCACCATCCACAGCTCGAAGGCGTTCTTCGCGAAGCCCTCGCCAAACGCGTACTTGATGAGCTTGGGGATGGCGGGTTCGGTGGTGGCCAGGCCGATGTAGGCCAGCACCGTCCACACGGCGCCCCAGCGGTGTGGGTAGACGAACTGGCCGAGGCGCCGGGCGGGAGAGACGTTGTCGGGAGACATGGGGCGCGATTGTCGTCGCTGCCGGGGCACCGCCTGCTTCACGAAACATTGCTTTCGGGCCGGCCGCGAGCAGGCGGGGCCGCGGACGCGGCCACCTAGAATGCCGCGCCTTCGGCCTCCTTGGCGCCGCTGTTCCTGATGCCTTCCACACCCCTGCCTGCCGCTATCGACAATCGCCCCCGCACCGCGGTGCTGCTGCAGTGGGTCGGCATGGGAGACCTGGTCTGGCATGTGTCCTACTTCCGGCGGGTTGCCGAGACCAGCCGCGGCGGCCGGGTGGCGCTGATCGCGTCGCCGACCGTGTTTGCGCGGCAGCTGGTGGGCCACGAGCCCTGGGTGCAGGAGATCATCGACTTCGACCGCCACCCGCGCCGCCACGAGGGCCGCCAGGGGCGGCATCGCGGTGTGCTGGGGCTGTGGCGCATGGGTGTCGAGCTGC
>BFBZ01000374.1_pt1 | contig 46741 bp, 36 predicted proteins | sample 1888401 | NCBI WGS metagenome assembly BFBZ01 (sample SAMD00112614, study PRJDB3348) | symbiont metagenome | host: Chara braunii | reverse complement strand
GCGTTGCCGCTGGCGCCGGTCTTCGGCTGCGTCGGCAGGTTGGCAGCATATTGGATCGCGGTGGTCGCCTGCGCCGGCACGAAATTGTTGGCGAATTGCAGCACGGTCGGCACGTTGCCTGTGGCGTTGCCGGTCTTCGGGTCGACCGCTGTCTCTTATACACATCTAGATGTGTATAACGCAGCACGTTCAGAAGATCCTGCACCATCGAATTGGCCGTCGTGATCACCTTGGTGTTGGCCGAATAGGCCTGCTGGGTCACGATCAGCTTGGTAAACTCGTCAGCGATGTCGGTGTTGGAGCCTTCCAGCGAGCCGCCCGAGATCTTGCCGGTCGCGCCGATGATGGCCTGGCCGGACTGGTCGGTCGCCTCGTAGGCGCCGCCGTCGAGCGCCTTCAGGTAGTTGGTGCCGTTGAAGTGCGACAGCGTGACCTGCGCCAGGTTGATGGTCTGGCCGTTGGAGAAGGTGCCGGTGACGACGCCGCTGTTGTTGACGGCGACCGACTGCAGCTGGCCGGCGGCGAAGCCGTTCTGATTGATCTGGTTGATCGTCGCCGAGCCGATCGTGCTCGCATATTGCGTCAGCGCGCCCGAGGAGATGTTGAGGCTGACGGTGCCGAGCGTGGTGCCGTCGACCACGACGTTGGGAATGGAGATGTTGGAGGTCGTCGGCGACACGAGCGAGCCGTCGGAGGCGAACGTGAAATTGGTGCCGACGTTCTGCCAGGCCACGGTCGAGCCAGTGGCGCTGGAGTTGGTCTGGTAGAACAGGTTCCAGGTGTCCTTGTGGCCCGTGCCGAGCGTCGAGCTGTCGACCTTGCCCCAGCGCAGCTGCACGTTCACCGGCGTGCCCGACGAGTTGTAGGCCGTGACCGCGCCGCCCGAGATCGTCTCGTTGTTGAAGTTGGTGAGATCGTTGCCGATCACGATGCCGGTGCCGGGACTCGCCGTGCGCGTCAGCGCCACGGGTGACGTGAGGCCGAGCGCGGTGAAACCCGGGGAGGCACTGCTCAAGTTCCAGTCCTCGCCGCTGCCGGAATGCAGCGTGATCTTGCCGGCGGTGATGGTCGGCTGCACGCCGGTGACGGCCGCGATCTTCGCCAGCAGCGTGCCGACGGAGTCGCCGACATTGATCTGGGTACCCGAGGCGCCGGAGGCGACGAAGGTGAAGGTGACGACGTCGCCGGCGCTGCCGGTCATGGTGATGGTGTCGCCGGTGGTGAAATTGCTCGAGATCGAGTCGCCGCTGGCGCCGCTCAACAATGTCGAGGTCGTGATCTGCGCCGGCACCTTGTTCACGGCGGTGGCGCCGGTGACGGTGGAGTCGGCGTAGAAATTGGTGCCGACCGGCAGCGGCACGTTGGAGAGGTCGGCCGAGTTGAGGCCGCCGGCCGCGACCAGCGTGCCGGTCGCAGCGTTGCCGCTCGCGGCGGTCTTCGGCTGCGTCGGCAGGTTGGCGGCGTACTGGATTGCGGTGGTCGCCTGCGCCGGCACGAAATTGTTGGCGAATTGCAGCACGGTCGGCACGTTGCCGGTGGCGTTGCCGGTCTTCGGATCGACCGCGACGCCCATCAGGTAATAGCCGGCGCCGTTGATCAGGTTGCCGTTGGCGTTGAGCTGGAAGTCGCCGCGGCGGGTGTAGTTGGTGACGCCGGTGAAGACCGGCACGTTGTCGACGACCGAGGAGGCCTTCTGCACGTTGAAGAAGCCGTCGCCGTTGATCGCCATGTTGGTGGCGACCGAGGACGTCGAGACGGTGCCCTGGGTGGTGATGGTGGCCTTGGCGAAGGCGGTGACGCCGCCGGCATTCTGGCGCGTCGGGTTGGTCGCGTTGGGGATGAGGTCTTCGAAGCTGGTGCCGATTCCCTTGTAGCCGACGGTCGACGCGTTCGCGATGTTACCGGAAATATTCTGCAGCGCGAATGATTGAGCGGACAGACCGCTCACCGAAGTGTTCATCGCGTCGAAGATACCCATACCAATCTCTCCACTGTGATGCCGGTGGCGGGTCGGCCCGCACCGCGTTTCGTGGAGAGCTGTCGCAATCGCTGTGCCAGATGCAAAAATGCTGTGAAATCAGCGTGTTGGAAAACAACAACGTAAAAAAACCGGCGTCAAGACTGGTGAACAATTGCCGAGCCGGCAGTTCTTGCCGGGCCGGGCGCGCCAAATCGCGCTCCGGCGCGGCCGCTCGTCACGGCTGCCGGCGCGTCCTGAAGACCCCCATCTGAGCCTTGAACGGGCGAGCCGGAATATCCGGGCGCAAATTCCTGTCAGGTCGACGACGGATTTGCCGGGTGGAACGTGAGCGAGAGCCCGTCCATGCAGTAGCGCAGGCCGGTCGGCTTGGGGCCGTCGTCGAACACATGGCCGAGATGGCCGCCGCAGCGGCGGCAATGCACCTCGGTGCGGACCATGCCGTAGGTCTTGTCCTGGCGGGTCGCCACGGCATTGTCGAGCGGCTTGAAGAAGCTCGGCCAGCCGGTGCCGCTGTCGAACTTGGTGTCGGAGGAGAACAGCGGCAGGTCGCAGCCGGCGCAGGCGAAGGTGCCCTTGCGATGCTCCTTCAGCAGCGGGCTGGTCCAGGGCCGCTCGGTGCCCTCCTCGCGCAGGATCTCGTATTGCTGCGGCGTCAATTGCGCGCGCCACTCGGCCTCGGTCTTCTCGATCTCGAACTTCTCGGCGGCGCGGGCCGGCGCGGAACCGCCGAGCCAGCGCAGGGCGGCGAAGCCGAACAGTCCGGCGGCGGTGGTGAACATCATGCGGCGGTCGATCATGGACGTCTCCGTGCGGCGATGGGTTACCGGATCTACGGACGGGATCCCGGGAAGTTACGTCGGGCGCGGGCGCGACGGCTCACTTTCTTGCGAGGTGTCAGCCCTCCCCGGCGTCGGGACGGCGGTTCAGATCGGACGGCTGCGGCCGCAGCGGCAGCCGCGAGCCGGGCCGCTCGGCCGCCCGGCGCCGCGCTTCGGCCGCCCTGATCTCGCGCACACGCTCCTGCGCGCGGACGCGCTCGCGGTGCCGCGCCAGCGTCCCGGCCGCGGCGGCGCGGCCGCGGATCCAGAGATTGACGACATGGCCGGCGACCCGGCCGCTGACGCCGCCGGCCCAGACCAATTCGAACGGCGAGAACAGCTTCCAGCGGTCGTCGCCGGCGAGGATCGCCTGCGCGATCAACTGCCCGGCCATCGCCGAGGTGTTGAGCCCCTGCCGGCCGAAGCCGCTCGCAACCCACAGGCCTTTGCGGAGCTGGCCGATCTGCGGCATGCCGTGCACGGTCTGGCCGGTGACGCCGCCGAAGGTCTCGGCGATCTCGACGCGGCCGAGTTGCGGGAACACCGTGCGGATCCGGCGCTGCAGCGCCGCGGCAAATCCGCTGGGCCGGGCGTCCCAGGTCGTCTCCGGGCTCGCCCACATCAGCCGGTCGCCGTCGACGACGCGGAAATGATCGATGCCGTCGGTGTCGCTGACCGAGCCCCGGAAGGCGATCGCATCAGCCAGCCGCTCGCCGAGCGGCGCGGTGACGCCGCCATAGCGCCACACCGGCAACAGCGTATCGGATAGCTTCTGCAGCGGCGCGCCGAGATGGATGTTGCCGGCCAGCACGATGTGCGAGGCGCGCATCCGCGCCGACGGCGTCACGATGCGCTTGCGCACGCCCGACGCGTCGATGCTGACCACCGGCGTGTCCTCGAAGATCCTTGCCCCGGCCCGGTGCGCGAGCCGCGCCAGCGCGTGAACGTACCTGCGGCCGTCGAGTTGGAACGCCTTGGGGTAATGGACGCCATGGAAGTAGCGGTCGGTCTTGAGCTCGGTCCTGACGCGCTCGACCTGCCAGCCCTCGACCTCGGTGTCGAAATCCTCGTGCAGCATCTGGAGGCGGCGGATCAAGGCGTCGCCGGCGTCGACATTGGAGACTTCGAGCGCGCCTTCGCTGAGCCCGATGCCCGGCATCGCCGCGGTGGCCTGGGCGCGGATGAACTCGGCACCGGACCAGGACAACGCCCATAGCGCCCGGGCATGCGCGAGCCCGACGCGCTCGATCAGATCCGGCAGCGGCAGGTCGAACCCGGGCATGACCGTCCCGATCATGTGACCGGATGCGTTCCATCCGACCTGGCGGCCTTCCAGCACCGCGACGCTCGCCCCCTGCCGGGCCGCGCACAACGCCACCGTCAAGCCGGCCAATCCCGCCCCGACGACGCAGACGTCGACATCGAGGTCGAAATTCAGCCTGGTGCGGCCGTGTGCACCTGCGGCATCCGCGTCATCGTTCACGCTTGTGGAAGTCTCGCTCATGGCGTTTTCTTAGCGAACCCTGCGCCGGACGTCATGACGCTTTTAATGGCGATAAAGAGACGTGGTACAGGCTGACCCAGCCTGAACGATTCGAGACGGAATTCCATGCGCCGATTGATGCTGCTGCGCCACGCCAAGACCGAGACTGACGCGCCGACCGGCCGCGACCAGGACCGCCGTCTCGACGAGCGCGGGCACCAGGATGCCGCCATGATCGGCGATTTCATCGCCAGCCACCCGCCCGCGCCGGAGCTGGTGCTGGTCTCGACCGCGGTTCGGGCGCAGCAGACCTGGGACCTCGCACTTGCGGCAATGAAGGACCGCGTCCCGCCCCCGCAGGTCGAGACCGTTCCCGAGCTCTACGGCGCCGAGCCGATGCAGATGCTGCATCACATCCGGCTCGCGGCAGCGCATGATCCGAAGCAGCTCCTGCTCGTCGGACACAATCCGGGCATGCACGAGCTGGCGCTGGCACTGACCGGCGAGGGCGATTCGGAGGCCCGCCACGAGCTGATGCGCAACATGCCGACCGCGGGACTCGCGGTGCTCGATTTCGACACCGACGATTGGGGCGACATCAGCTTCACCCGCGGCCATCTCCTGAGGTTCGTCACGCCCAAGCTGCTCAAACACGGCTCGGTCGATTGACAGGCAGGTCGGGTCCGGCGCGTAATGCCGGCGGACAGAGAGGAGGACCTTCGATGTTCAACTCGATTCTGGTGCCGATCGATCTGGCCGACACCGACCTCGCCAAGCCGGCCATCGCCACCGCGGCCACGCTGGCGCAGACCTGGAGCGGCACCGTGCATCTGCTCAACGTGATGCCGATGACGCCGGTGATGCTCGCCGAATACGTCCCGGCCGATTTCGATGCGCAGCAGCGCGAGACCGCCGAGGAAGCGCTGTCGATCGTGGCGCGCGAATCCGGCATCCCGGCCGAGCGCATCAGCTACACGGTACGCCAGGGCGGCATCTATCACGAGATCCTCGAGGAGGCGGCCAAGGTCAACGCCGACCTGATCGTGATGACCTCGCACCGCCCGGCGATGCGCACCTACTTCCTCGGCAGCAATGCCGGGCACGTGGTGCGCTATGCGAAGTGCTCGGTGCTGGTGGTGAGGCCGTGAGGCGGCAGATCACCGTATCTTCGCGTGTCGGACCGCTTTGACCGAGCCGTGAGTCAGACGGTCGGACCAGCCTCAGCCGCGCGAGCAAGCCAGAAGCTACGCTCGCCGTTCGCTGGCTCGCCAACCGAATGTACGATCAATTCGAAGCCATTGTCGCGCAGCAGCGCCGCGTATTCGGATGGATCGAGAGACGCATGATAAAGCGGATCGCCGCGATAGCACCCGATGGCTTCACCATGCGCGGGGCCTGCGTTTAAAATCAGAATGCCGCCCGGAGCCGTGCAGGCCGCGAAGATTGGAAACATGCGTCGCTGGTCATCGTGCCCAAGATGGAAGAAGCTGTCCCAGGCCAGCACCCCGTCAAACCGCCGACCTGAGGTCAACGACCGCATGTCGGCGACGATCCATTCCTGATCCGGCATCCTCGTTCGGCAAAGTGCGATCATCGTCGGCGAGCTGTCCACGCCGGTGACCAAAAATCCTTGCGTCGCTATGTGCGCTGCGACCGGCACACCACCCCCGCAGCCGAGATCGAGCACGGTTGCGCCCGGTCGGAGACACGCAAGGAAGCGTTCGATGGGAGGCTTGTCAGTCCAGGCAGCCGCGCGGCGGTCGGCGTCCCACGACAGCGCATGGTGCTCGTAGTGGGCGACAACACGGCCGGCACCTTGGTTCATGGAAACTCCGTCGCAGGAGCCAGATGCCCCCCATCTGGAATGACCACCAAAGTCTGCCATGAGACCCGATGGACGCTGTTGTCATCGCTGTTGTCATCGAAGTGCGAGCACGCGCCGAGTCGATCACGGCCACTCTGCGATGAAGCCCTTCGCCTTATACGGTTCGATCTTGTCCCATTCGCTCAGCACGCGGCGGCGGAACTCCGGATGGGTGTGCCACGACTGCCGCGGTACGCCGAAGCTATCGACCGTCAGCAGCATCTTCTCGACTTCGGGCCAGTGCCGTTGCAGGGTCATCGCGTAGCGCCGCGCGGTCCAGCTGTTGCCGAGGCAGATCACGCTGCCGACATTGGCGAGGCCGAGCGCGGCGTCGATCACCGGCAGCGCGAGCGCGACGTTCTCGCCGGTATTCGTGGCGTGGTGCTCTTCGAGGATGCGCTCGGCCGGAATGCCGCGCCTCACCATGGCGGCCTTGATCAGCGTACACTCCGAAAGATCAGCGCCCGGCGTGATCCCGCCGCTGACGATGGCGTGGCGGAAGTAGCCCTGCTGCCACAGCTTCACCGCCGTCTCGGCACGCAGCTCCTCGTCGACGCGGGTCCCGAACACGAACAGGAGATCGGCCGGCCGCAGCGGCGTATCGGCGAAATGCCGCGCGTTGACCGCGGCGATCTCGGCGTCATCCGGTCTGCGCAGCGCGCGATCCTGCATCGTCCCACTCCGAAGGCGACTCGCTCACTCTGGCATGGTGCGCGAAATCTGCATGATCACATTCGGTGACCGGCGATGAGGTTGCGTGATCACGGCAGCAGCGCGGCCGGAATCTCCGTGAACGTGTAGCTGCGCGGCCTGTTGCGGGTGATGAAGCCGCCGACATACCAGGCGAACAGCGCGGCGAAGCCGATCAGGAACAACGCGCCCGACCATTCGGCGATGACGAGCGCGCGCACCAGAAGCCCGGCCATCGCCACGGCTAGCAGCGCAATCGCGGCGAGCGCCGCGCCGTAGGTGAAGCGGCCGAGGCCCGCAGTCAGCCGCGCGTTGCTGCCGCTGAAGGCGAGCCGCGCATGCAGGCCGACGATGAAGGCGCGGTAGGCCTCGCTCTGCGGCGCCATCAGGGCCGCCGTCTGCCACGAGACGGAGATGATGCTGAGGCGGCGGCCATCGCGATGGGTGATGTCGGCCCGAAAACGCTTCGCCTGCATCGACACCGGTCGGTAGGACAGCCGGATCGCGGCGATGTCGGCGTACGGCCACAGGCCGGTCCGGCCGGCGAACCGCCACGACAGCCCCTGCCCGGTCAGCTCGAACTGGTGCGCGGCCCCGATCAGCGACGCCTTGTAGGCGTAGCGGATCGCATCATCGCCGGCCGTGGTGGTGCGCTCGGAAATGGATCGGTCCTGTTGCGTGTGGCGCGCGCCTTATCCTACAAGCGGAGCATGAGCGAAACGATCTATTTTCCGCGCCACCTGATCCTGGCCGGGGCGATGGCCGCCGGCGTGCTGCTGGCGCTGGCCGTGCACATGCTCGGCGCCCGCTACGGGCTCGATCTCGGCGGCCTGTGGCAGACCGAGAGCGGCGCCTTCATGCCGGCGGGATCGGCGATCGCCTGGTGGCTGATCGCCACCGTCGGCTTCGCCTCGGGCTATTTCATCGCCAACATCATGCACCGCGCGGTATCGGGCGAGATCCCGCAGCGGATGCGCAACTTCCTGGTCGTGGTCGGCGTGCTGATGCTGGCCGGCATCGGCCAGGCGATCTCCGGCCCGAGCCCGGTGCCGTCGGCCTCGGGTGTGCTGGCCGGCCTCGCCGCGCTCTGCCTCGGCGCCCTGATGGCGTTCTGCGGCGCCAATTTCGCGTTGCGTAAGAGCTGACGCGCGGCATCCGGATGCAACGACGCCGCGCGGGATGTCCGCGCGGCGTTTTGTCTCATCGGCTGGTGACGCGATCAGCTCGCGGCGCGCAGATTGACGCTGGTCTCGGCGAGCTTGGTCAACTTCATGTCGGTCGCCTTCTCCTCGTCGAGCGTCTTCTGCAGGACGGCGGCACAGTCGCTGCGGCCGAGTTGCTTGGCCCAGGCGATCAGGCTGCCATAGCGGGTGATCTCATAGTGCTCGGCCGCCTGGGCGGCATTGATCAGGGCGGCGTCCAGCACGGCCTTGTCGGCGACCTCGCCGGCGACCTCCTCGGCCTCCTCGATGATGCCGTCGATCGCCGGACAGTCGACCGCCTTGGGCGCAATGCCGTGCATCTCGAACACCTGCTCGAGCCGCTTCACATGCGTCCTGGTTTCGTCGAGATGGGTCAGAAAGCCCTGCTTGAGCTTCTGATCCGTCGCCTTGTCCGCCATCTTCGGCAGCGCTTTGACGAGCTGGTTCTCGGCGTAATAGATGTCCTGCAGCTGATGAACGAACAGATCGTTCATCGTCTTGATGTCCTTGGTGAACAGTCCCATTTGTTTCACGTCCTCTCGGTTCGGAACATGGGAAGTCCCTCCCCTGACCGATCGTCGCCATGTTCGCTGTGCGCTAACCGGCGGCTACGGCGGTTGTTCCGGCGTACCGCCCCTGCCGAACCGGTCGCAGGGACGAGGGTTCTCGTGAACCGCGCGGGCGACCAGTTGGACCGAATTGAGGCGGACGGGCCGCCAGCTATGTGACCGGAGTGTGACAGACCCGCGCCGCATGGGTCGGAGCTGAGCTGTGTCAAGGACTGCACAAGGCGCGCATTTTAGCATAAGGAACAGGCTGTCACGAATTGCCCGCCCCATCGATCAATGGTTTCGCCTCTTTTCCAAGATCTAGTACCGCCCCGCCGGGAGGATGAATGCAGCGCCTGCTGACCACGCTTGGGCGTGGCTTCAAGAAATGGATCGGCTGGAAGCGGCTGGGGATTGCAGCGAGCCTTGCGATCATCGCCTTCGCGATCACGACACTCGTGCGTACGCTGAAGGGCGTCGACGCCGGCGTCATCCTGACCGCGCTCACCGAAATCCCGCCCGGTCACATCGCCCTCGCGGCCTTGTGTGTGGTCGGCGCGTTCTGCACGCTGACCTTCTATGACTATTTTGCACTGCGAACGATTGGCAAGAAACACGTGCCCTATCGCATCGCGGCGATGAGCGCCTTCACCAGCTATTCGATCGGCCACAACATCGGCGCCACCGTGTTCACCGGCGGCGCCATCCGGTTCCGGATCTACTCCGACTACGGGCTGTCCGCGATCGACGTCGCCAAGATCTGCTTCCTGTCAGGCCTGACCTTCTGGCTCGGCAATCTGTTCGTACTCGGCATCGGCATGACCTTGCATCCAGCCGCCGCCACCGCGATGGACCAGTTGCCCCCGGCGGTGAACCAGCTGATCGCGATCGGCATCCTCGGGGCGATCTTCGCCTATCTCGGCTGGCTGACCGCCGGCAAGAACCGGCGCCAGCTCGGCCAGAACGGCTGGAAGGTGGTGCTGCCCTCGGCGCAGCTCACGCTCGTGCAGATCCTGATCGGAGTGGTCGACCTCGGCTTCTGCGCGCTGGCGATGTACCTCCTCGTCCCCGCCGCTCCGCCGATCGATTTCCTGTCGCTGTCGGTGGTGTTCATCCTCGCCACCCTGCTCGGCTTCGCCAGCCACGCGCCCGGCAGCATCGGCGTGTTCGATGCCGCGATGCTCGTGGCGCTGCCGCAGTTCGGCCGCGAGCAGTTGCTGGCCACCCTGCTCGTTTTCCGCGTGCTGTATTTCGTGATCCCGTTCGCGACGGCGATCTCCATCATGGGCATCAGGGAACTCTGGCTGAACGTCGTGAAGCCGTGGCAGGAGCGGCGCCGGCTGAACTCAGCCTGCGAGGACGAGGTCGCCGCCAAGCGCGCCGCGGCCACGGCGCCCGCCGCGGTTCCCCAGCGCATCAAGCGCCACTCCCAGCGCTGAGCAGCAATCGTCTCGCGGATGACGCGACGGTTCGACCCTCGACCGGTTGAACTCGCGTGCGATCCTCTTATTTCCGCCCCATCGCTGACGTGAATCCTTGCGCATGACCCGAATGCCCCTTCGTCCGCTGCTCGCCGCCTGCGTCCTGGCCGGCCTGCTCGCCCCTCTCGCCGCCACCGAGGCGGCCGCGCAGTTCGGCGCAGCGCCGCTGCAGATCAGCTGGGAGGTGCGCAACCGCTTCCGTCTCTTCCGGGAGGAGCGCGACTTCCTGCTGCATACCGAGAGCACGCGCGACCGCTCCATCCTCGCCGCCGAGCAGGCGTTGGCGGTGCAGAGCGACGGCCGCGGCTGGGCCCGGAACGTCGTCAACCGGCTCTGCATCGACCTCGCCGGCCGCATCAACGAGCCGTGCACGCGCGACAACGTCAAGGAAAGCTATCTCACGCCGATCGACCATCCGGTCACGGTGCGCCTGACCGGCCCGGTCCCGGTCGGCGCCACCTGCGCGTGGTCGTTCGACGACGGCGACGGGCCGCAGACCTCGACATTCGACTGCGCCGAACCGGTCAACCTGCGCGTCCGCTACGGCCGCCAGACCGTCGCATCGGTCGATGTCGCCAGCCCGGAAGGCACGCAGCAGGTCTCGACCGGAATCCAGGTCCGCGACGTCCTGATCGCCGGCCTCGGCGACAGCATCGCCTCCGGCGAGGGCAATCCCGACCGCCCGATCGCGCTCGCCGACGACGGCTTCTGCTTCCGCTCCTATCTCGGCGGCCCGACCGCGCAATATTATCGGCCGAGCCGGGCCGGCTTCAAAGGCGGCCGCGCCTGCGAGGCGCCGGACACGCTGCAGAACTGGCAGAAGCACAGCGCGGTCTGGCTCAACGCCGCCTGCCATCGCTCGCTCTACAGCTACCAGACCCGCACGGCGCTGGCGCTCGCGGTGCGCTATCCGCACGTCGCGGTCACCTACCTGCCGCTCGCCTGCACCGGCGCCACCATCGCCGACGGCCTGTTCGGCAGCCAGCGCGCGCGCGAATGCACGCCGGGCCGCGCCGCGACCACCTGCGCCGGCAGCGTCAACGGCCAGCTCGGCGAGCTGCGCGAGGCGCTGACCGCGGCCAAGCGTCGCCAGCCAGACCGCAAGCTCGATCTGATTCTGCTGTCGATCGGCGCCAACGACATCAACTTCTCCGGTCTCGTCGCCGACGTCATCGTCGATACGCCGACCGAACGCACGCTGTTCAAACGCTCAGGCGTGATCGGCTCGGTCGAGGAATCGCGCAGCGAGCTGGCGCGCGACCTGCCGCAGGGTTTTGCCAAGCTACGCGAGGCGCTGAAGCCGCTGGTCGGCGACCTCTCGCACGTCATCTACACTTCGTACGGCAACCCGGCACTGAGCGGCCCCGGCACGCCCTGCCCCGGTGGTCCGGCCGGTTTCGATATCCACCCATCGTTCAATGCCAATCCGCAGCGGCTCGCCAAGGTCGCGGGCTTCGTCGAGAACGAGTTCCTGCCGTCGCTACGCGGGCTGGCGCAATGTACCGCGGGAGTCCTGTGCCGCGATCCGCAGGCCGACCGCATGACCTTCGTCGATGCGCATCAGGCCGCGTTTGCCGATCACGGCTTCTGCGCCCGCTCGACGCAGGATCCGCCGTTCGACCGCGAATGCTTTTCGGCCGACGGCGCCAGCTTCGATCCGAACATCGTCAGCGCCGCCAACGAGCCGCTGCTGTGCGGCCGCGGCGCCAGCGAGTATCGTCCCTATCTGCCGCGCGCGCGCTGGATCCGCGATGCCAACGACAGCTACTTCTCGGCGATGACCTATCCGCAAGGGCTGCCGGCGGCGATGCAGCCCTCCGACATCCACGATGCGAGCTGGGGCGTGCTGTCCGCGGTCTATGGCGGCGCCGTGCATCCGACGGCGGAGGGCCATGCCGCGATGGCCGACGCCGCCTTTCCGGCCGCGGCGCAAGTGCTCAACCTCGATGCGGCCGAGCCCAACGTCACCAGCCAGCCGCTGCCGCCGGCGGGCATGGTGAGGCAGTAGTCGGCCATTCGGGTAGGGATCGCAGAGGAAGAACAGCCTGAAGCGCTCCGCTCCGCACACCGTCTTTCGGGACGCCCTCCGTGAGCGGGCGCTCAGGAACAAAGGCTGTGGAGCGGCGAGATTGCAGAGCCTCATGGGGAGTTGGGAGCGGATGGAGAGCCGGGCCGCCTCGAAAGAACGTATCGGCCTCGACGTCCCAACGCTCACCGCGCAAATCGACGGCGACCACCGCCAAGCGATCCTGATTGTCCTTGTACCCAATATGGGTTGTTCACGCACATGGCCGCGAGGCCCCGGCCTGCCCTTCGACACTGATCCCAGGACGTATAGGTGCATTCGACATAGGTGCTACCACCCCATTCCCACCTTTGTAGGCAGACAGGATAATTGGACTCATAGGTCTGAGCAGCGGCGATCGGGATCATGGAGATGGCCGCGCTCCCCGCGATTATCCAACGCAGCATCAGCATCGCTCCCTCGTCGAATTCCGACCGCTGCGGCCAATGGCCTGCACGATCACCGGCAAGCAACGCTCGAATGATCATGGAGACCTTGTCCTCGACCACGCGGTTGGTCTGGATCAAGCTCTTCGCCGACGCGGTGTCCGAGATCGCGATCCCTTGTCGGCCAGGAGCGAGGACGGTCGCAGTTCGGAAGCAGTCTACTTGACCGCAGCCGGCTTCTTCATCATCGGAGGCGCCTGCTTGGTGGCGGGGCCGGTTGCCGTCGTCGCCTGCGAGGGCAGATATTTGGCGAGGATCGCAGGATCGATCTGCGCCATGTTGCTGTCCGGCAGGCGGGTCCAGGTCTCGTCCTTGCCAAACAGCGAGATGCCGAGATAGCCGTGCAGGATCAGCGTCTGCCCGTCCGGACTGACCCGCATATTGGCCTTCCAGATGTTGCCGTCGCGCGGATTGAGCACGTTGCCGCCTTCGTATTTCAGGCCCTCGCGCTTCATGTCGCGCACGAAGGAGATGCCGAGCACCGGCGCATTCTTGCGGTCATCGCTGCACTTCGAACAGACCTCGTTCGGATTGTCGCCGGGACGCGGAAACGTCTTGGCGATCACGCCCTCGAACACGCCGTCGTGGTCGATGAAGAGAAACCAGCCGACGGGCCTGCCATCCTCGACCTTCTGCCACAGACCGGCCGCGGTCGGCTCAGCCGCGAGCGCAGGCCGCGTCAGCAGAGCACCGGCAACGACGAGCGCGCCGATCGCGAGCTTCGTCACACCAGGCACCAGCCGAAGTCGGGGAAACGCATTGCGCATCATCATCTCACCTTGACCAAGTCACAAAATGAATGGCCGCACAGTACGGCCGTTTCATGCATCGTTCCAGCCCCATAACAGGTCTGGCGCGCCGGTGAAACCGGCACGCGCAGGAAACATTTCTTCACATTTGAGTTGGTCCGGCGGCGGAAGGTTCCATACCGCCGACAAATTAGTTGACGCCGAGCTTCTTCTGCAGGCTCGACGACGACGTCGTGTACTGGAACACCAGCCGCTTCTCCGGATACACGTAGCGGTGCGCCTTCTGCGCCATCAGCGCGCCCTCGTGGAAGCCGCACAGGATCAGCTTGATCTTGCCGGGATAGGTGTTGATGTCGCCGATCGCGAAGATGCCGGGCACGGAGGTCTCGAAGGCAGAGGTCTCGACCGGAATGAGATTGTGCTCGAGCGCGAGGCCCCACTCGGCAACCGGACCGAGTTTCATCGTCAGTCCGAAGAATGGCAGCATCATCTCGCAGGGGACGGTCTCGACCGCGTTGTCGTTGCCCTTGATCGTCGCAGCCGACAGCTGGCCATTGGCGCCTTCGAGCGCCGTCACCTGGCCGATGCGCAGATCCATCTTGCCGCCGGCGACGAGCGCGCGCATCTGCTCGACGCTGTGGGGCGCGGCACGGAAGTCGTCGCGGCGATGAACGAGCGTGATGCGCTTCGCGATGGGGTGCAGGTTGAGCGTCCAGTCGAGCGCGGAATCACCGCCGCCGACGATGACGACATTCTTGTCGCGGAACTGCTCCATCTTGCGCACGGCATAGAATACCGAGGTGCCTTCATAGGCCTCGATGCCCGGCACCGGCGGGCGCTTGGGCTGGAACGAGCCGCCCCCGGCCGCGATCACCACGACCTTGCACTCGAACACCTTGCCGGCATCGGTGGTGACGCGAAAACCGGGATCGCCGATCTTTTCGACCTTCTCGACCATCTCGCCGAGATGGAAGGTCGGACTGAACGGCTTGATCTGCTCCATCAATTGATCGGTGAGGCCCTGCCCCGTCACCATCGGCACGCCGGGAATGTCGTAGATCGGCTTCTCCGGATACAGCTCGGCGCATTGGCCGCCGACCTTGTCGAGGATGTCGATCAGATGCGCCTTGATGTCGAGCAGCCCCAGTTCAAAAACGGCAAACAGTCCGCAAGGGCCCGCGCCAATGATCAGCACATCGGTCTTGATCGCTTCGCTCATGTCGCTCTTCTCGTTGGAGGCGCCGCTCGACGGATGGCGGCAGATGGCGGTTCCGAATTTGTAGCCATTGGTGTGGTCGCAGGGAAGGCACAAAAGCCGCCCCTGCCTCGCGCGCGGCTTGCAGCGGTGGGCTTAGCCGGGTTTGAAGGGGACATGAATGATGGAGATCAATCGGTGACAGAGACGGCCCGCCGCGATCACGCGCCACGCCTGGAGGACTTTCCCTACCGGCTGACGGACAATGTCCGCTTCGGCGACCTCGATCCCAACCAGCACGTCAACAATGCGGTCTACGCGACCTATTTCGAGACCGGCCGGGTGACCTTGATGAAAGACCCGCGCCATGGCCTGACCCAGGACGGGCTGGCCTGGATCATGGTGCGGCTGGACATGCATTTCCGGGCCGAGCTGCGCTGGCCGGGCACGATCGAGCTGGGACTGGGGGTCGTGAGGCTGGGGCGCACGTCGGTGACCTGCGAGCAGGTCGTGTTCTCGGACGGGCGCTGCGTGGCGTCGGCCACCGCGGTCATGGTCCTGATCGACGAGGTGACGCGCAAACCGGCGCCGCTGACGCCGAATCTCGTTGCTGCGCTACAGCCCTGGGTCCGCCGCGGCATGGCGATCGCGCCGCCGGCATAGGCCTGGCGGCGATCAGCCGAAGCGCGGCGATGAGGGCGCGAGGCGAACGGTCAGGCCTGACGCTCGGGGGTGGCGACGACGAGGCCGTCGAGTTCGTCGGAGACCTTGATCTGGCAGGAAAGACGGGAATTCGGCCGGACATCGTAGCCGAAATCGAGCATGTCCTCTTCCATCGGGGTCGGCGGGCCGACCTTCTCGCGCCAGGCTTCGTCGACATAGACATGGCAAGTCGCGCAGGCGCACGCGCCGCCACATTCGGCCTCGATGCCGGGAATGGCGTTGCGGATCGCCGCTTCCATCACGGTCGCGCCGTTTTCGATGTCAACGGTTCGGGATTCGCCGGTATGGTCGACAAAGGTGATCTTGGCCATGTGTGCTCGTGCTGCGCAGGAAATGAGGTCGGGCTGTCCTATAACGGACCGCTCCGCTCCGCGCTAGTGCTGCCGCCGGCCGCTCAGGCCGCGCCGAGCATCTCCGAAATCGCCGCGCGGGCCTGCGCGATCGCCGTGCCGAGCCAGGCCAGCGCATCGGCCGGATCGCCCGCCCGCAGCGCCGCTTCGAGCCCTTCCGCCGCGTCGGCGACGTCGAGCGCGCCGACGGCGCGGGCCGAGCCCTTCAGCGTGTGGGCGACGGTGGCGGCATCCTCGGGCATCACCTGCAACCGCTCCAGCAGGCGGACGGCCTGGCTGGAGAACATGGCGAGCACCTCGCGCTCGAGCGCGCTGTCGCCGAGCGTCATCCGGCGCAGCAGGTCCAGGCTGATCGGCCCGTCATCGGGAACCAGCGGGGGCGAGGGCATCCATTCGATCCGTGAAAGGTCGGGAATCATGGCGGCAATCCGGTCCGGGCGCGCCGCGCGCGCCTGTGGTAAGCCAAGCACGACAATGGTTAATGCATTGTTACCGGCCCAATTGCCGCGGGTTTGCCGCGATTTGGGCCCGGCTCTGCCCCAATCACGGCAGAAACGGGAATTCGCAGAACTTCTAGAGTGTTAACGGCGGCTGCTGTTAACGATGATTAAGAATCTCTTAACCACGGCCATTTCTTTCAACAGGCACAGCCAATAGGATGATGCCCGGATGGAGTGGGTCACCTGGCGGAATTTGCCACCCCTGGTGCCTGCGAGGGATGACGTCCGGTTCGAGCGTTGCGAGAGGGCACTCGTACGCGGCTCGCCGGATCGAAATTAAGACGAGGGCTCGGACTCAACATGGCGAACACTCCGAAAAAGGTCAAAGACCCGACTGAAGTTGCGCTGTCCGCCATTCAGGAGGCTTTGAACATCAGCGATTCGTCCGCGCCCACGGACTCGCAGGGCTCGGTCCACGCTGACGGGGCTCCGCCCGTCATGCCGAACGGCGTGTCCAGTCTGGATTCGTTCGACTCGCGTCCGGGCATCGACCGCAGCAGCCTTGACGAGATCGAGCCGCCGCCGCTCGCCGCGCGCCGCCCGGCCAATGACGACCGCGAGACTATCGGCCAATTGCTGCAGGCGATCCAGAAGGGCCGCCCGTCACGCGGCGTCTACACGCTGGCAACCGCCTTTGCAGGCATCTGGATCGTCGGCTGCGTCCTGCTGACCATCGGCTTCCTGCCCGCTTTGCAGACCTTGATCGGCCAGAGCGGCGGCGTGCTGGTCATGGCAGGCCTCGCCGCAGTGTTCTTTGCCCCGGTTCTGCTGTTCTATTTCCTCGCGAGCCTCGCTTGGCGCGGCCAGGAGCTGCGCATGATCGCGCAGTCGATGGCGCAGGTCGCGATCCGCTTCTCCGAGCCGGAAGGCGCCGTCAGCGATTCGATCGTGACCGTCGGCCAGGCCATCCGCCGCGAGGTCGCGGCGATGGGCGACGGCGTCGAGCGCGCGATCGCGCGCGCAGGCGAGCTCGAGATGCTGGTCGCCAACGAGGTTGCGGCGCTCGAGCGCGCCTACAGCGACAACGAGGTCCGCATCCGCGCCCTGCTCCAGGACATCGCCCATCAGCGCGACAACCTCGTGGGCCAGGCCGAGCAGGTCCGCAGCGCCATCTCGGGCGTCCAGATCGACCTTCGCCACGACATCGCGCTGATCTCGGACGCGATCGCCTCGCGGGTCGACGAGGTCGCCAAGAGCATCACCGGCGCGCTGGAAGAGCGCGGCGCCCACATCACGGCCGCGCTCGGCAACGCCGGCGACAACATGATCCTCGCGCTCGGCGAGCGCGGCGGCGATCTGCTCGACCGGCTCGAAGAGGCCAGCGCCGAGACCACCCGCGCCGTGCTCGACGCCTCGGAGCGGCTCACCACCAGCCTCAATTTCAAGACCGGCCACGTCCACGACGAGTTCGCCGACCTGTCGGACCGAGTCCACGAGATGCTCAACGAGCGCATCGACCGCATCACCAGCGAGTTCGAGCAGCGCACGGCGGCCATCGTCGACGGCATCTCGGTGCGAACCGAGCAGGTTCACGACCAGCTCAAGGCGTCCGGCGAGTCCCTCCTGCTGGAGCTCGAGCTGCGCAGCGGCGATCTCGTCACCAAGATCGACGAGGCGAGCCAGCGCATGTCCGGCCACATCGTCACGTCAGGCGAGAAGGCGAGCGAGTCGCTCGATGCGACCGTCAATTCACTGGTCGCCAAGGTCGTGAGCCAGACCGAGAGCACCCACGACACGCTGTCGATCCAGATCAGCGCCTTCGACGAGCTGGTGAAGAACCAGGGCACCGAGCTCGCCGAGCGCTTCGCACGCGACAGCTCGACGCTGGGCGCGCTGATCACCCGGCACATCACCGAATTCGACCGCACGGTGAAGACCTATGGCGGCGAGATCGTCGAGCGCATGGGCCAGCGGACCCAGGAAATCTCCGACAATCTCAAGTCCTATGTCGATACGTTCGATACGCGGCTGTCGTCCAACAGCGGTGAGATCACGGCGACGCTGGATCAGCGGCTGAACCAGTTCGAGACCAATCTGCAGGCCCGCATCACCACCCTCGACACCTCGCTCGATGCGAAGATCAAGACCTTCGACGACAGCGTCGAGGGCCGCCTCAAGTCGCTCGAGGAGAACTTCGACAACCGCGCGACCTCGGTCACCTCGACGATCGAAGGCCGCCTCGGCACTCTGTCCAACTCGCTGACCGACGGCGCTGCCCAGGTGCTGCACGCGATCGACTCGCGGCTGACCGTGCTGACCTCCTCGCTGACCGATGGCTCGGCGCAGGCGATCCAGTCGATCGATTCCCGCCTCAACATACTGACCTCCTCGCTGACTGACGGCACCGACAAGGCGCTCGAAGCGATCGATCAGCGCATCCACAGCCTGTCGAACATCATCGACGGCCGCAGCTACGAGCTGACCGAAGCCGTCACCGCGCGCTTCCAGGACATCCATCAGGGCATCGAGACCCGCGTCGGCTCGATCGCCAAGGACATCGACCATCGCGTGTCGCAGTTCGAGGACCTGCTCGGCTCGCGCGTCGAGGCCGTGGCCGGCCGCATCGAGAGCAGCGGCCGCCAGGCGAGCGACGAACTGATGACCCGCGCCGAGCTGCTGTCCGCCAGCATCAAGTCGCATGTGGAAGATGCGGAGCGGGCGCTGACCAACCTCGTGGTCAACACCAGCGAGACCATCCAGACCGGGGCCCGCTCGGCACAGCAGGCGCTGCTCAACGTCTCGACCGACGTCGGATCGCAGTTGAAGAACACCTCCGCCGAGGTCGAGCGTGCCCTGTCGAACGCAGGCAGCAGCGCGGCCGAGGCCGTGCTGACCAGTGCACGCGAGGCCCAGGCCACGCTGGTCGCGGCCTCCGGCGAGACCGCCGACCAGATCAAGTCGCTGTCGGCCGACGTCGAGCGCACGCTCACGGCGGCAGGCTCGACCACCGCAGCCTCGATCCTCGCCGGTGCGCGCGAGGCCCAGAACACGCTGGTGTCCGCCTCCTCCGATGCCGCCACCCACGTCAAGTCGCTCGCCGTTGACGTCGAGCAGGCGCTGACGGCCGCCGGCTCGGCCACGGCAGCCTCGATCCTCGCCGGTGCACGCGAGGTCCAGAACACGCTGGTGTCCGCCTCCTCCAACGCGGCCGAGCACGTGAAGTCGCTCGCAGCCGACGTGCAGCGCTCGCTGACCAGTGCCGGGACCGAAACCGCCGAAGCCATCACGGCGGGCGCCCGTGATGCCCAGCATGCCCTGCTCGCGGCATCGAGCGAAGCGGCCGAACAGGTCAAGGCGCTGACCGTCGACGTCCAGCGCTCGCTGTCGATCGCGGGGACGACCACCGCGGAAACGATCACCGGCGGCGCCCGGGAAGCGCAGAGCACGCTGATCAGCGCTTCGTCCGAAGCGGCCAATCACGTCAAGTCGCTGGCGGCCGACGTCGAGCGCACGCTCGCCGCGGTCGGAACCAGCACGGCCGCAGCGATCGTCGACAGCGCCCGCGACGTCCAGTCGAAGCTCGTCACCGCCTCGACGGAAGCAACCGAGCACGTCAAGTCGCTGGCCGTCGACGTCGAGCGGACGCTGTCGTCCGTCGGCGCCGATACCGCGACCTCGATCCTCAACAGCGCGCGCCAGGCGCAGATGTCGCTGACCGCCACGTCGGCCGACACCGCGGCCACCCTGGTCGGCAGCGCACGCGAAGCCCAGGCGGTGCTGACGACGACCACGACCGAGACGGTCGCGGTGATCGTCGGCGGCGCGCGCGAGGCGCAGAACCTGCTGACCGCCACCTCCACCGACACCGCGGGCCAGCTCAAGGCGATGTCGTCGGAGATCGAGCGCGTCATCAATTCCGTCGCGGCGAACACCACCGATGCGATCCAGAGCAGCGCGCTCAATGCACAGAGCGCGCTCGTTGCCGCCTCCAACGAGGTCTCCACGCGGGTCAAGTCGACCTCGACCGAGATCGAGCGCTCGGTGCTCGCCGCCGGCAACTCGTTCGGCTCGGCCATGACCGGCAAGACCGACGAGATCGTCACCTATGTGCAGCAGCAGAGCGAGCGGCTGTCGCAGATGCTCGACGGCAAGCGCGGCACCCTTGTGGAGGCACTCAACTCGAAGACCAACCAGCTCACGATCGAGATCGATCGCGTCACCACCGACGCGCTGAAGGCGATCGAGGTCCGCGGCCAGAACTTCGCCCAGAGCGTCAATGGCAACGGCTCCGAGGTCGCCCGCACCATCACCTCGGCGGGAGAGCTCGCGACCACCGCGATCACCAAGTCGCTCAAGGAGCTGGAGCAGGCCTCGCGCGCGGCGATCGAGCAGTCGCGCCAGGTCTCGGTGGCTGCGGTCACCGAGATGCAGGAGACGAGCAAGATCCTGCGCACCGATACGGTCGCCCTGTTCGAACGTCTGCGCGAGGGCAACATCCTGCTGCAGGAGGTTCTGACCGGCGCCCACGACAACCTCAACTCGCTGGAGCGGGCGCTGGTCACCCGGGTGGCCGACTTCGTCACCGCGATGAACGACGTCACCGCACGCAACGGCACCGCGACGCAGACGCTCGAGGACCAGCTCAACGTGTTCAACTCCAAGACGTCGCGGGCGCTGGAGGATCTCAACTCGCTGTCCGGCCAGTTCGACGCGCATGGCAAGGCGCTGATCGAGGCGGCGGCCATCGTCGAGCAGAGCAACCGCGATGCGACCGTCTCGATCTCGGATCGCAAGACGACGCTGGAATCGCTGGTCACCACCATCGATCTGCGCACCGCCGATCTCGACCAGCGTCTGACGCGCTTCACCACCCTGCTCGACGAGTCCTTGGCGGCCGCCGAGGAGCGCGCCCGCGACATCGCCCGGGTCGTGGCGGAAACGGCGGGGGCCGGCTCGACCGCGCTCAGCCGCCAGTTCGAGGCCATCCGCGCCAACGCGGAGGAGGAACGCCGCCTCACCACGTCGCAGATGCAGGAGATCTACCAGCAGAGCACGCAGGAAGCCGATGCGATGTTCAAGCAGTCGGCGGAGAAGTTCGCCACGCTGGTGTCGAGCATGAAGCAGATGACCGCCGAGATGCATCGCGAGCTCGAGGCGACGCGCAACGAGCTGCGCCGCGGCGTGCTGGAGATGCCGCAGGAGGCCGCCGAGAGCACGGCGCAGATGCGCAAGGTCATCGTCGACCAGATCGAGGCGCTGGCCGAACTCAACCGGATCGTCGCGCATCACGGCCGCGGTCTCGACGTGGTCAGCGCGTCGCGTCCCGCCGCGGTCGCGGCGCCAGCGGCCGTGATCCGTCAGGAAGAGCCGATCGTCGCCGCAGCCGTCGGCGGCCGGCCGGACATGCGCCTGCGCGAGCCGGCTGCGACGAGCGTCGCCAACCTGCCGCCGCCGGATCTCGGCATGCAGCCGCCGGCCCCGCCGCCGCAGCCACGCCGGGTCGAGGCGCCGCCGATGGGTCCGGTCGCCGATCAGCGCAGCGACAACTGGCTGTCCGACCTGCTCAACCGGGCCGACAACAGCACCGCCGGCCAGCCCCAGCCGCCGCGTGGCCGCGGTCCGGCGCAGCAGTCGGGCAATCCGCTGGAGTCGCTGTCGCTCGACATCGCACGGCTGATGGACCGCAATCTCGCGGCCGAGATGTGGGACCGCTACCAGCGGGGCGAGACCAAGGCGTTCTCCAAGCGTCTCTACACCCCGGCCGGCCAGAAGGCGTTCGACGAGGTCGCCCGCAAGTACCGCGCCGACCGCACCTTCAAGCAGACGGTGGACCGCTACATCACCGAGTTCGAGCGGCTGCTCGACGAGGTCGCACGCGACGACCGCAATCCGCAGGCGCTGCGTGCCCAGCTCACCTCGGAGACCGGGCTGGTCTACACCTTGCTCGCCCACGCCGCCGGAAGGCTGGCGTGACGGGAGCAGCGAACAGCGACTAGCGGATGGCGAGGAGCCGACCGCGATGAGAATAGACAACGGAGGCCGCGAGGCCTCCGTTTCGCTTATCGGGGTCCAGTGAAGCGTTTTCGGATTTGCCCGTCGCCGGCCCGACCGGCACGGCAGCCGTCGTTGCAGGCGCCCGGGATGCCAGTCAGCATGAGACGGGACAATGCCAAGCCGAGCGTGGAGCAATCGGTGCATCGCCGCGGAGGGCACCGAGGCGCTGCCTCTCGCTACGCCCTGCGCCCGCCCGCCTCCCTCACCGCCGCCCGCTGGTGGGCGCCGCGGGCGCGGGCTGCGAGGCCTGGGCGTTGCTCGGGCTGGCGTTGCTGGCCCCGAATAGGACCCGGGTCGGATTGCGGTCGAAATTGTTCACGGCGCGGCTGATGTCGGACAGCGTGCGCCGTCCATCGGCCATCAGCGCGCCGGAGCGTTTGTCCAGATCCTCGGCGAGCTCCCGGATCGATTTCACCGTCAGGAACAGCTCGCCGCCATCCTTGCCGCCGGCCAGCGTGTTGAGACCGAGCATCAGGGTATCGGCCTTGCCCATGATGCCGTCGACACGGCTCATGACGCCATCGATGCGCTCGGAATTGCGGGCCAGCGACTGGGTGAACACCTCGAGATTCTTGATCGAGTTCTTCACGGCGTCCTGGTTGTCCGCGACCACCTTGTTGATGTTCTGCAAGGTGGCTCGGATCGCTTCGGTCACGTCCTGCAGCCGGGTCGGATCGGCACGCAGCACCGGCACGCCATCCTCGTCGAGCGGCGGCGGCGGCGCAGCCTCCTCGCCGCCCTTCAGCGAGATCGCGGCGACGCCGGTCAGGCCCTGGAACTCGAGCCCGACCAGGGTGTCCTTGCGGATCGGTGCGTTGTTCTCGACCATCGCCAGCGCGACGACGCGGCGCGGATTGTCGAGCTTGACCGAGATGACCTCACCGACCCGGATACCATTGAAGTTGACGCTGCCGCCGTTGCGCAGACCCGCGGCCGGCCCCTCGAACACGACCCGCAGCGGGCTGCGCTGCTTGGTCGTGTGCAGGCTCTGAAACCAGAGGACAAACCCGATCGCCGCGGCAATCACTGCCAGCGTGAACGACCCGATCAGGACGTAATTCGCCCGCGTTTCCATTACCAACTCCGGTACCGGCACGTCGCGGCGGTCATCCGGCCCCCGCTTCCGTGCACTGTCGGTTGGCGCCGGACAGCGGCACCCACCCCATCAACTTTGTCGCGGCAGTCCCCACTCCCGCTCACAAAAATCGTCCCTGGGGCGCGTCGCGCTACCCCATCACGGCTCGGGCACGCTTGCCGTGGAAATACTGTCGGAGCCACGGATGTTCGGAGGCCTGCATGTCGGCCATCGATCCCGCGGCGATAATCTTGCCGTCGCCCAGCACGGCGATGCGGTCGCACGCCGTATACAGGCTGTCGAGATCATGGGTTACCATGAAAACCGTCAGTCCCAAAGTGCGCTGCAGGGTCCGGACGAGCTCGTCGAAATCGCCGGCGCCGATCGGGTCGAGCCCCGAGGTCGGCTCATCGAGGAACACCAGCTCCGGATCGAGCGCGAGCGCGCGTGCCAGCGCCACGCGCTTGATCATGCCCCCCGACAGCTCGCTCGGGAAACGATCAGCAACATCGGGCCGCAATCCGACCATCACCAGCTTTGCGATCATGATCTCGTCGAGCAGACGCTGCGAGACCTTGAGATACTCCCGGACCGGGAACTGGATGTTCTGCCGCACCGTGAGCGAGGAGAACAACGCGCCCTGCTGGAACAGCACGCCCCAGCGCCGCTCGACGGCGCGGCGGCCGGCACGATCGGCGGCGTCGAGATCGACGCCGAACACCTCGATGTTGCCCGACAGCTTCGGCACGAGGCCGATGATGGTGCGCGTCAGCACCGACTTGCCGGCGCCGGATGGACCGACGAAGCCCAGGATCTCGCCGCGCTTGACGTCGAGGTCGAGCCCGTCGAGCACGCGCGTCTTGCCGAACTGTACGGTGACGTCACGCACGCGGATGATCGGATCGGAGACCTCCTGCATCATCTCAGTTCACATCCCGACCGCGGCGAAGAAGATCGCGAACACGCCGTCCATCACGATGACGAAGAAGATGCCCTTCACCACCGACGAAGTGGTGTGGCGCCCCAGCGACTCGGCACTGCCCTGCACTGCCAGTCCTTCGACGCAGGCGACGATCCCGATCACCGCCGCCATCACCGGCGCCTTGAGCAGCCCGACCTTGAAATGATCGATCGAGATCGCATCGCGCAGGCGCAGCAGGAAGGCTTCGGGATCGACGCCGCCATAGAACCAGGCCACCAGCCCACCGCCATAGAGCGCGGCGATATCGCCGAGGAAGGCCAGGATCGGCAGCGCGATCACCAGCGCGAGCATGCGCGGCAGGATCAGGACCTCGATCGGATCGAAGCCCATTGTGCGCAGCGCGTCGATCTCCTCGCGCATCTTCATCGAGCCGAGCTCGGCCGTGTAGGCGCTACCCGACCGGCCCGCGATCATGATCGCCACCAGCAGCACGCCGATCTCGCGCAGCACCAGCACGCCGAGCATGTCGACGACGAAGATGTCGGCGCCGAACCTTCGGAAATGGAAGATGCCCTGCTGAGCGATGATGCAGCCGATCAGGAAGGTGATCAGCACGATGATCGGCACCGCGCGCCAGCACACCTGCTCGAGATGATGGATGGTCGAGGTCAATCGGAAGCTGCGGGGATGAATGAGGACCCGGCCGCTGGCGACGATCACGGCGCCGAGCATGTCGATCAGAGCGGCGATCGTGCCGAAGATGCCGGCGACACTGAGGCCGATCTGGCCGAGCATGCCGGTGATGGTCACCATCGTCGCGTCGCCATTGGGCGCGGTGCTGACGCGTCGAACCTCGTCGACCAGGCTGGCGTAGTTCGCAGAGAGCCCATCGATCCGGACCTCGACGGTTCCGGTCGTGAAGCTGCGGCGCAGCCGCTCGATCAGCCAGGCGCCGAACGTGTCGAGCTTGGAGACTTGGGAGACGTCGATGGAGACATCGATCTTCTTGCCGGCGAGCTTTTCGGCATCGGCGACGAGCCGTTCGAGCGACGGCGCAAAGGGCGCAGTCCAGGCGCCGGTCGCGCGCAGCGACAGCGCGTTGCCATCGCCACTGCGCTGCAAATCAGGGCCGCCCTTCACGACGGCCATCCTCGGAGCCTTGGACGTCCGCTCCTTGACGAGAAAAATCCCACCGCGTCGCTACCACCTTGCCGGAGACCACTATCAACAGCCATAGTCGGTCAGATCGCGCAAGTCCCAAGCGCCTCATTCCGGTTCACAAAGCGCCAGACTTTCAAATGACTTCCAACGGTTTTCCAATACTGGACGCCCGGATCGGCCACTGGCCGATCGCCGGCAGCTTCACGATCAGCCGCGGCGCCAAGACCGAAGCCGTGACAGTGATCGCGGAGCTGCGACACGGGACGATGGTTGGCCGCGGCGAATGCGTGCCCTATCCGCGTTATGGCGAAACGCCCGATGCGGCGCTGAGCGCCCTGCTCGGGATGCGCGATGCGGTCGCCTCTGGTCTCGACCGCGCCGCCCTGCAGACGGCGATGCCGCCGGGCGCGGCGCGCAATGCGCTCGACTGCGCGCTGCTCGACCTCGAAGCCAAGCGGAGCGGCCGGCGCATCTGGGACCTGCTCGGACGTCGCGCACCGGCACCGTGCGTCACGGCCTACACGATTTCGCTCGGGAGCCCCGATGTGATGGCCAAAGCTGCAGCCAAGGCCGCGCATCGCCCGCTGCTCAAGATCAAGCTCGGCGGCGACGGCGATCCTGCGCGGATTGCAGCCGTGCGAGCGGCGGCGCCGCAGTCACAACTGATCGTCGACGCCAACGAGGCCTGGACCGAAGCGAATTTGGAATCCAATCTCGCAGCCTGCGCCACCGCCGGCGTCACGCTGGTCGAGCAGCCGCTGCCCGCAGGGAAAGACGAAGCGCTCGGAAAGATCGCGCGCCCGCTCACCGTCTGCGCCGACGAGAGCGTGCATGACCGCGACTCGCTCGAAGCGCTGCGCGGACGCTATGACGCCGTCAACATCAAGCTCGACAAGACCGGAGGACTCACCGAGGCGCTTGCCATGGCCGAAGCCGCGCGCGCTCTCGGCTTCGACATCATGGTCGGCTGCATGGTGGCGACATCGCTGTCGATGGCACCGGCCATGCTGCTGACGCCTTTCGCCCGTTTCGTCGATCTGGACGGTCCGCTGCTGCTCGCCGAGGATTGCGAGCATGGCCTGCACTACGAGGACAGCCTGGTCTATCCGCCCGATCAGGCGTTGTGGGGCTGAAACGACAGGCTTCGGTGCGCGATCCACATCAGGACGCCGCCCGCTCCGGCCATCGCGGCCATCACGTAGTAGACACCGGGTCCATAGGCCGCATAGACCGGCCCAGAGAGGGCCGATGCCGCCGAGCCGACCACTCCGCTCGCAGCCGCATAATAGCCCTGCCCGCGCGCCGTCAGCTGCGCCGGCACTTGGCGGACCAACAGCCCCATGGTTCCAACCAGGGTCAGCCCGAAGGTGAAGCCGTGACTGATCTGGACCGCGGCGAGCCCACCCGCATGGGGCTCCTGGGCCGTGAGGCTCCAGCGCAGCACGGCCGCCATCGCGCCGATCATGACCAGGCTCGCGGGCGCCAGCGTGAACCGGGGCGACAGGGCGAACACGACGATCTCGGCCAGCACGCCCATGGTCCAGAGCCAAGCGATGGTCAGCCCGCTGAAGCCCTGCGCCTTCCACTCGATGGCGGAGAACGTGTAGTAGGCCGCATGGCTTGCCTGGATCAGCGCCGAAGCGGCGATGATGCAGAGGAAGCTCGGATTGCCCAGCAGACTGCGCCCGTCCCGGGCCAGGCCGGCGCCATGCGGCAGCGGCGGCAGCGCCTGCAGCAGCAGGCTGCTTGCCGCACCGCACAGCGCGACCGAGACGATGATCCAGATCAGCTCGGACGACGGCGCGAAGTCGACCAGCCCGCCGCACAGCAGCGTTCCGGCGATGAATGCGGCCGATCCCCACAGCCGCAGGCGACCGTAGTTCAGGCCATAGCTCATCACGCCACGGAGCGCATAAGCGTCCGTCAGCGGGACAACGGGTGTCCAGAGACAGCAGGTTGCCACGTAGACCAAGAATACCAGCCAGGGTTCGCGCTGGAAGGCAAGAGCCACAAAGCCCGATGCCGTTGCGAAGGTGGTCAGCCGCATCGCGGCGCGCAGGGCCTGCCGGCGCTCGGCAACCGCGGTGATCAGCGGCAGGACGGTGAAGCGGGTTACGGCGGGAACCGCAACGATGACCCCAATCCATGCGGCATCCAGGCCGATCGCCCGTAGCCATACGGGAAAGAACGGCAGATGCGTGCCCGAGAGCACGAACACAGCGCCATAGAACAGCCCCAACCTGTCCGCGAATCGGCGCGACAATACCGGCGATGTGGTGGAGATTTGTCGGGACAGTGGCATCAATTCAATTGCGATTCGATCAATATCATGGTGATCGTTATGCCAACGCGCAGCAATGTGCGCGATAGGTTTGCCATGGTCGATGAAGTCTTCGCCCTCTCGCCGATATCCGCCCGTGCGGCTCAGCCGAACGAGGCCGATTACGAGGCGATCCGCGACGCCTTCATGGAGACGTCCCGAGGCCGCTGGTTCCTTGGCGAATACGCCAAGCGCAACCGCAATGCCGACACCAGCATGGTGCTCGACGCGGTGGCCCGCATCGAGCATGCGCTGGCCTCACAGCGTCAGCAGCAGCAGGAGTTCGAGCAGGCCGACAGCAAGGCACTGCCCGAAGCGCTGGCCGCGATCCGCGCCACGGTCGAAGACGCCGCACTCGCCGCCGCCACTGCGGTCGACAGCATGGCCCTCGAGCAGAACCTGGCGCCGGTGCGCAAGGGCATCCGAATCATCAAGGAAATTTCCTGGCGCTGGCGCGAGATCGGTGCGGACTCGCGGATCTGCGACCTGATCGATTCACAGGTCACGTCGATCGAGGCCGCCTGCGACCAGCTTGCGTGCGCCGACCCCAAGGTCGCGCTGCTTGCGGCCTTCGAGATCATCAAGACGCGGCTGAAGGAGTTCGACGCGGAGAAAGCAAGCATTCCGCCCGCGGCTGACGAGATCGAACCGGCGACCGAAGCTGCGGCCCCGCCGACACCCGATGTCGCATCGGGTCCGACTGCGGCGGCGACGGTCTCGGCTGAGCCACAGGTGGCTCCGGAGCCGCAGCCCGTGCCGGAACAGATGGAGGCGGCCCAAGCCGGGCTTGAGATGACCATTCCGCTCGTTGCCGCAGTGGCCGCGATCGAATCGGTCGAGACATCCTCCGGCGCTGATGCTGTGATCATGGCGGCTGCAGCGGTTGAGGCCAGGATGGTCGACACCGCCGCTTCGGCGGTGGTGCAGCCCCCGGAAGCTGCGACCGAGCCGTCGGTGGACGAAGCCCTGCTCGAGATCGAGCAGCACGCCGCGGCGGCCCTGGATGACGCCGTCGCCGCAGAAGCCCACGACGAAGCCATCCTGGAATTGGTCGCGGCGGAGATGGGTGCCCCCGATCCGATCGACGATGAGGAGTTCAGCCGGGCCAGGACGCTCGGCTTCGATATTGAGGAGCCGACCTCGGTCGACGACGACATCGTCGCGAGCTTCAGCGAGACGGCGCCGTCGGAGCCGGATCTCGTGCTGACCACGGCAGAAGCCCCAGTTGCCAGCGCAGCGCCGGCTCCCGCTGCGCCCACGATGTCGGCTCCGCCGATGTCTTCCCCTCCGATGCCAGCCCCGCCCGCGGCGCCCCCGCGCATGGCCTCGCCTGCAGCCCCGGCGCCGGTCCCCAGCGTGCCCGTATCGCCACCGCTTCCGGAGGCGATCACCATCGAGACCCTGGCCGCCGTGGCGGCTGCGGTCGCAGCTCAATCTCCCGCAGCGGCCCCGAAGGCCGACGTTGCGCCGATCCAGCAGGTCCGCCCGACCGCCGCCGCGGCTCACAGCACCAGCGCGTCCGCGATGCCCAAGCCTGCCTACGAGCCGTCGCTGGGATCGACGCTGCTGTCGAACGGCCTTCTGCAGCGGCCGCAGGCACCCGCCAACGACTCGTTGGCGCCGATCCGTCGCATGACCCAGCCTGAGAAGATCGCATTCTTCTCGTAGGGCGAGTGCATCTCGGCCGCCTCCTGTTGAACCTCGATCACTGAGCACCGAAAGGTGCCGCGTTGATGGGTGACGCGGATCACGTACGCTGCTGCGTGATCTGCGTAGCCTGATCCTCAAGCCATTCGCTTTGCGCATGCTCGAGGAGAACGCCGTGTCCGTTCCGAAATTTCGCGCTGTAACATCCGCCTGGAAATCCCTGCTCATGTCCGCGCTGCTGGGCCTGATGGCCTGGGTCGGCCCGGACTCGGCGTTCGCCGCCGGCAGTGAGCTCGACATCCTTCACACACCACCGCGCGCGCTGGCAGCTCCCTCACCGGCAAAAGAGAGCAACACGCCCGCCGCGATCCCTCAAGGAGCCGAGCCACGCGTCGCGCTCGTGATCGGCAATGCGAGCTATCAGAACGCGCCGCCGCTGGAGAACCCGGACAACGACGCCCATGCTGTTGCCAAGCTGTTGAACTCAGCCGGCTTCGAGGTGATCACGGCGACCGACCTGACGCAGAACGAGATGCTCAAGGTCGTCGAGGATTTCTCGAGCCGGGTGGCAGCACACGGCCCGAACACCGTGGCAATGGTCTACTACGCCGGCCACGGGGTTCAGCTCGCGGGCGAGAACTATCTGATCCCGATCGATGCCCGTATCTCAGCGCCCTCCGACCTGACGACGGGGACCATCCGTCTGGTGGACCTGATGGCAACGCTCGACGCCATCCCGAGCCGGATGCGGATCGTCGTGCTGGACGCCTGCCGCAACAATCCATTCCCTGCCATCAACGATGCCGGACGCGGACTTGCCATCGTCGACGCGCCGAACGGTTCGATCCTCGGATACTCGACCTCGCCTGGCGCGGAGGCGCTCGACGGGCGTGGCGAGCACAGCCCGTACGCGCAGGCGTTCCTGAACCTGGCGCGGCAGCCGAACCTGCCGATCGAGCAATTGTTCAAGCGCATTCGCCTACAGGTGAACCAGAGCACCGACGGACGACAGACGCCATGGGAAAGCTCCTCGTTGACCAGTGATTTCACCTTCTTCGGGGATACGCTGGTCGCGGCGGCGCGCCCTGCCGAGAATACGCCGGTGATCCAGATGGCGGCCAACCTGCCGAGCCGTTCCGTGCGGCAGGCCTATGACTACGTGCTGTCGGAGAACCGTCCGCAATATTATCGCGAGTTCATCGAGCTGTATCCGCGCGATCCGCTCGCCGACCGCATCCGCGCACTGCTCGCCGGCCTCGTGCAGGCCGCGGCGTGGCACCAGGCCGTGCTGGCGAATTCGCCGGCCGCCTATCAGAGCTTCCGTGAATCCTATGCCGACAGCCCATATGCGCCGGTCGCACTGCGGCTGCAGGGACAGCCTCGGCCCATCCCCGTGCTGCAACCGAGCCGTCTCATGATGCCACCGCAACTGGCACCGATCGCGCGACCGTTCAATCCCGGTCCGCAGATCCAGAGCCATCCAGCCCCGCAACCGACGCTGCCGGCCGCCACCGTGCCGCACGGACCGCTGCCGCCAACGGTGGTCACGAAAGGCAATGCCATCAACAACGCGGGTCCCAACAAGGTCGTCGATCCCGGGCCTATCGCTCAGACCAAGTTGCGCGACAGGATCGTGCCGCCGACAAATCCGCCCGTGGCTACGAAAATCCAGCGCGATCCACTGAAGCGCAGTCCTGGGCGGCCATTCGACGCCCGCGAAGTGCGGCGTCCCTTCCCCGGCAATTCCGGACCGTTCAAGCCGAACATCAACGCGTCGCATCCGTCGATGGCGCGTGGCCAAGGCGGGATGCAGGGCGGCCCGGCGCGGAGCACGCCGCACGTCGCGCAGTCCGGACTGCGGATGGGCGGCGGGGGATTTGCAAAAGGCGGCCTCAGCTTTCACTGAGGCTTGATCGTCAGGCGATCAGCCTGGCGTAGAGCTCAGCATCGACATTGCCGCCGGACAAAACGATCACCACCGTCTTGCCCGCCACATCCAGCCGGCCGGCCAGCAATGCTGCAAGCCCGACCGAACCGCCGGGCTCGACCACGAGCTTCAGCTCCCGGAAGGCAAAGCCGACCGCGCGCCCCACCTCCTCATCCGAAGCCTCGACCGCGGCCGACAGCAGTTGGCTGTTGATGGCGAAGGTGATCTCGCCTGGAATCGCCGCCATCAGCGCGTCACAGATGGTCCGGCCCTTTGCGTCGTGCGCCTCGCGGTGGCCGGCCCGTAGCGAGCGCGCATGGTCGTCAAAACCCTTTGGCTCGGCCACGACCATCCGGGTGTTGGGAAAGCGCGCCTTGACCGCGGTCGAGACGCCGGCAAGCAGTCCACCGCCCGAAGCCGGGACGATCACCAGATCCGGCGACAGGCCGAGCGCCGCGAGATCTTCGGCGATTTCACGACCGACGGTGCCCTGCCCTGCGATGACGTAGGGATCGTCATAGGGCGGCACCACCGTCGAGCCGCGCTTTGCTGCGATATCGCGCGCGATCGCTTCGCGGTCCTCGCGATCGCGATCATAGAGCACGACGTCGGCGCCGAACGCCTTGGTGCGCTCGCGCTTGGCCGCTGGCGCATCCGAGGGCATCACGATCGTGGCGTCCATGCCCAGCAATGTGGCGGCATGGGCGACGCCCTGCGCATGATTGCCGGAGGAGAATGCGACGACGCCGTTGCCGCGCGCTGCTTGCGGGATCGACGCCAGTTTGTTGTAGGCGCCGCGGAACTTGAACGAGCCGGTCCGCTGCAGCACCTCCGGCTTCACGAAGACGTTCGCTTTGAACCGCTCGTTGAGCACGGGGGCTGGCAGCAGCGGAGTCCGCACGGCCACGGGCGCGAGGACGCGTGCCGCCGCCTCGATGTCGGCGGCGGTCACGGGCAGGATCGGGGAATGAGCTGTCATACCCCTATTTTACCGCGCCCGATTGCCGAGAGGCAAGGGAACCGGTGTCAGGCGGCGCGGGCGGCCAGCTGCGGAACCGGCGCGGGTTGCCGCTGCGGATCGGTCCAGGTCAGGATCTCGAAACGGCCGTCCTCGTGCTCGACCAGCGCCGTGCAGCTCTCGACCCAGTCGCCGCAATTCATGTAGCGAATGCCGTCCTGGTCGCGGATGACGGCGCAATGGATGTGGCCGCAGATCACGCCATCAGCGCCATGCCGCCGCGCCTCCGAGGCCAGCGCCGTCTCGAACGCGCCGATGTAGTTGACGGCGTTCTTGACCTTCTGCTTGGCCCATTGCGACAGCGACCAATAGGGAACGCCGAACATGCGACGGAAGAAGTTGACCAGACGGTTCATCTGGATGGCGAAGTCATAGGCCTTGTCGCCGAGATGGGCGAGCCAGCGCGCATTCTGCACGACCAGATCGAAGATGTCGCCGTGGATCACCAGATAGCGTTTGCCGTCGGTGCCGGTGTGCAAGATGTTCTCGACGACGTCGATGCCGCCGAAATGCGTGCCGTAATAGCCGCGCAGGAACTCGTCGTGATTGCCGGGGACATAGACGATCTTGGCGCCCTTGCGGGCCTTGCGCAGCATCTTCTGCACCAGGTCGTTATGCGACTGCGGCCAATGCCAGCTCGATTTGAGCGCCCAGCCGTCGATGATGTCGCCGACCAGATAGATCGTGTCGGCATCATGGTGACGCAGGAAATCGACGAGGAGATTGGCCTGCGAGCCGCGGGCTCCGAGATGAACGTCCGAGATGAACAACGTCCGAAAGCGCCGAGCCGGGCTTTCTTCACCAGCAGTCTCAAGTCCCATGCGCGCCCACCTAACAGTCCCTGATGACACCGCGATGACGAAACGCCGCACCGGCAGAACCCATCCTGCCGGACCGCGACCGGACACCGCTCGTTTGACGACTCGCGATGTCCCTCGTCACTGCCCCGCGATACCAGCGGGGTGCGACAATCAGGCGACAGGCGGGCAGCGCGAACAGGGAAAATCAGCCTCCTATCTCGGCACGGTGACGACGCGCAGATTGTTGGTGGTGCCGGTCTGCGCGAACGGAATGCCGGCGACGACGACGAGCAGGTCGCCGGCTTCAGCGAACTCCTCCTGCACGGCGAAGAAGGTCGCGCGCTCGACCATCTCCTCGTAGCTCTGCACGTCCTGCGACAGCACGCTGTGCGCGCCCCACAGCAGGCACATCCGCCGCGAGGTGTCCTCATTCGGCGTGATCGCCAGAATCGGCAGGCTCGGCCGCTTGCGCGCAACGCGCGAGGCCGAGGTGCCGCTCGACGTATAGGCCACGATCGCCTTGGCGTGGATCGCCGAGGCGAGATCGGCCGCCGCGGTCGCCACCGCATGCGGCGGCGTCTGCTCCTCGCCCGGCTGCGTCGCCTCGACGATCGAGCGGTACATCTTGTGGCCTTCGGTGGCCTTGATGATGCTGTCCATCATCGCCACCGCCTCGCGCGGATATTGCCCGCTGGCCGATTCCGCCGACAGCATCACCGCGTCGGCGCCGTCATAGATCGCGGTCGCGACGTCGGAGACCTCGGCGCGCGTCGGCGCCGGCGTCGCGACCATCGAATCCAGCATCTGCGTCGCGACGATCACCGGCTTCACCGCGAGCCGGCAGGCGCGCACCAGCTCCTTCTGCTTGCCCGGCACGTCCTCGTTGGGAATCTCGACGCCGAGATCGCCGCGCGCAACCATGATCGCGTCAGAGAGCTGGATGATGTCGTCGATCCGCTCCAGCGCCGCCGGTTTCTCGATCTTGGACATGATGCCGGCGCGGCCATTGATCAGGCCCCTCGCCTCCAGCACGTCGGACGGCTTCTGCACGAACGACAGCGCCACCCAGTCGACGCCGAGGTCGAGCCCAAAGGCAAGATCAGAACGGTCCTTGGCCGTCAGCGGCGATAGCTCCAGAATGGTGCCGGGCAGATTGACGCCCTTGTGATTGGAGATCGCGCCGCTGACGATCACCTTGGCCTCGATCCAGTCGTCGCCGAGGCCGGTGACGCGGACGCGCACGCGGCCGTCATCGATCAGAAGATCGTGACCGGGCGAGACTGCCGCAAAGATTTCCGGATGCGGCAACGGAATCGATGTCTTGTCGCCCTCGGTGCCGTTGAGAACAAATCGAATCGTCTCGCCGGCTTCGACCTGGATCTTCTTGTCGCGCAGCGTGCCGACGCGAATCTTAGGACCCTGCAGATCCATCAAGATGCCGATCGGCCGCTGCACTTCCTTCTCGAGGGCGCGGACCGCGGCATGGACCTTGGCGTGATCGGCCTGGGTGCCGTGGCTGAAGTTGAGACGAAAGGTGTCCACACCGGCGAGGAACAGCGCTTTCAGCATCTCCGGAGAATTGCTCGCGGGACCGACAGTCGCGACGATCTTGGCTCGACGGTGACGACGCATGATGTGTCCTTTCTCCTTAAGCCGTGTCTCGCGTCTCTATGACACGCATGTGATTGGCATGCGCGGACGCAGCGGAAGCGCTGATATACGCCCCGCAGCGTCCATTGCAAGCGCGACACGGAACACGCCAGAATTGTGCAAGAGAACAGCACGCCTCAGGCGTTGGAGCCGTGGATCGCGTCGATGACGGCGTCGGTCACCTGCTTGGTCGTCGCCGTGCCGCCAACATCGGGGGTCAGGATGCCGGCTGCACAGACTTTCTCGACCGCAGCCATCAGCCGCGCGGCCGCGTCCGTCTCGCCGAGATGCTCGAGCATTTGCGCGCCGGTCCAGAACGTCGCGACCGGGTTGGCGATGCCCTTGCCGGTGATATCGAACGCCGAACCATGGATCGGCTCGAACATCGACGGGAAGCGCCGCTCCGGATCGATGTTGCCGGTCGGCGCCACGCCGAGGCTGCCGGCCAGCGCGCCGGCGAGATCGGACAGGATGTCGGCATGCAAATTGGTCGCCACGATGGTGTCGAGGCTCTTCGGCTGCAGCGTCATGCGCACGGTCATCGCATCGACCAGCATCTTGTCCCAGGTCACGTCGGGGAATTCCCGCGCCACCTCGGCGGCGATCTCGTCCCACATCACCATGCCATGGCGCTGCGCATTCGACTTGGTGACGACGGTGAGGAACTTGCGCGGGCGCGACTGCGCCAGCTTGAACGCGTAGCGCATGATGCGGGTGACGCCGACGCGGGTGAAGACCGCGACCTCGGTGCCGACCTCCTCCGGCAGGCCGCGATGCGCGCGGCCGCCCATGCCGGCATATTCGCCCTCGGAATTCTCGCGGACGATCACCCAGTCGAGATCGCCGACGCCGACATTGCGCAAGGGCGAGGCCACACCGGGCAGGATCTTGGTCGGACGGACGTTGGCGTACTGATCAAATCCCTGGCAGATCGGCAGCCGCAGGCCCCACAGCGTGATGTGGTCGGGCACGTCGGGAGCGCCGACCGCGCCGAAATAGATCGCGTCGAACTTTTTCAGCTCCGCGAGTCCGTCGGCCGGCATCATCACGCCGTGCTTCTTGTAGTAGTCCGAGCCCCAGTCGAAGGTCTTGACGTTGAAGCTGATGTCGCCCGCGCGCTTGGCGAGCGCCTCGAGCACGCGGACGCCTTCGGAGATGACCTCGGGGCCGATGCCGTCGGCGGGAATGGCGGCGATGGAATGGGTGCGCATGAAAGAGCTCCGTTGATGAGGTCAGGACGGCGTGGCAGCTTGGGCCTTCGCACTTTGTGAACGTGACAGCAACAGGGTCAGCACCGCCGATACCACCAGCAGGCCGGCGACAAAATAGAGCCCGCCATTGAAGCTGCCGGTCTGGTCCTTGATCCAGCCGATCATCGCGGGACCGACGAAGCCGCCGAGATTGCCGATCGAGTTGATGGTTGCAATGCCCGCCGCGGCGGCCGAGCCGGACAGGAACATGGTCGGCATGCTCCACAGCGGCGGCTTCGAGGAGGAGATGCCGACATTGACGAGCGTGAGCGCAGCGAGGACGGCGGCGACACTGGTCGACAGCCCGGCCAACCAGAGCCCGACGGCTGCGGCCACGCAGGCCAGCACGACGTGCCAGGTGCGCTCGGCGGTACGGTCGGAATGGCGCGCCCACAGGATCATGACGACCACGGCCACGGTCGGTGGCACCGCGTTGAGGAAGCCGACGGTGAAGGACGACAGGCCGAACTGCTTGATGATCTGCGGCGCCCAGACGCCGAGCGTGTAGAGGCCGGCCGAGGTGCCGAAATAGACCAGCGCGAGCGCCAGCACGCGGATGTCGGCCAGCCCGCGCCAGATGCTGTGGCTCGCGGTGGCGGCCTTGCTCGCCACCTCTGCATTCATGGTGCGCACCAGCCAGTCGCGCTCGTCGTCGGCGAGCCAGCGCGCCTGCTCCGGACGATCGGTCATGTAGGCGAGCACGACGAAGCCGAGCAGCACCGCCGGCAGCGCCTCGATCAGGAACAGCCACTGCCAGCCCTTGAAGCCGAGAATGCCGTCCATCTCCAGCAGCGCGCCGGAAACCGGAGAGCCGAGAACCGTGGAGAGCGGCGCGGCGGCCATGAACAGGGCGGTGACGGCTGCGCGCTGGCGCGCCGGGAACCAGTAGGAGAGATAGAGGATGATTCCGGGGAAGAAGCCTGCTTCCGCCGCACCAAGCAGGAAGCGCAGCACATAGAAGCTCGTCGGTCCCTGCACGAACGCCATCGCGCCGGAGACGAGGCCCCAGGTGATCATGACCCGCGCGATCCAGATGCGCGCGCCGAACTTGTCCAGCGCGAGGTTGGAGGGGACCTCGAACAGGAAATAGCCCCAGAAGAAGATGCCGGCGCCGAACCCATAGGCCGAGGCTGACAGCCCGATGTCCTTGTTCATGGTCAGCGCTGCGAAGCCGACGTTGACGCGGTCGATGAAGGCTACGAAATAGAGCAGCATGATGAAGGGCACGATGCGCAACGTGATCCTGCGCAGCACGCGCGTTTCCAGCTCTCCGGCCATCGTCACCTCCCTGTCCCGTCTTGTCGTTGATCTGACAAGCGTAGGCGGCGAACCAGGCCGGCTTCAATGCTCGCATCATTATACAAAAAAATGATATAATCCGGCCCATCACCTCTTCAGGACCCCACCATGGAATTGCACCAGCTCCGCTGCTTCGTGGCCGCCGCCGAGGAACTGCATTTCGGCAAGGCGGCGCAGCGGCTGCAGATGCTGCCCTCGGCGCTCGGACGCCAGATCAAGCTGCTGGAGGAGGATCTCGCGACCCCGCTGTTCGCGAGGACCACGCGCGCGGTGTCGCTGACCGAGCACGGCACGACCTTGCTGCGCGATGCCCGGGCGATCCTGGCCCGTGTCGAGGCGGTCGAAAACGGCTTCCGCCGCCGTACCCGAAGCACGAAGGCGCAGCGGCTGCGCGTCGGCGCCATCGACAGCGCGGCCGCCGGGCTGCTGCCGCAATTGCTGCACGATTTTCGCGCGCGGCATCCCGACATCGCGGTGCAGCTCACGGAGGAGAAGACGATCCGGCTGCTGCCCAGGATCCTGTCCGGCGCGCTCGACCTCGCCTTTGTCAGGCCGCCCGAGCGCACCGATATCAGGCTCGAATTCCGCGCGCTGCTCAGCGAGAGCGCCGTGGTGGCCCTGCCGCAGCGGCACCGGCTGGCCTCGCGTGCTGTGGTCTCGCTCGCCGACATCGCCGACCAGCCGCTGATCGTCCCGGACCGCCGGTCGCGGCCGCACAGCCACGACCTCACCATGAAGCTGTTCGCACAGGCCGGGCTGTCGCCGGCTATCGCGCAGTTCGCCGATGAGAAGCAGACCATCGTGCATCTCGTCGCCGCGCGGCTCGGCATCGCCATCGTGCCGCGCTGGACCTCGCGGCTCGCGGTCTCCGGCGTCCGCTTCGTGCCGCTGCGGATGACACGCGGCAGCACCGCCGGACGGCTTCCGCTCGCGGCCGTCTGGCTGCGCGGCTCGCGCGATCCGGCGCGCGAGGCAATGCTCGGCGTGCTCGACGCGCGGCTTGCGAAATACGCCCGCGGTGCCTGACCGCAAGATCCGCCGAACATCCTACCCCAGCGGCGCCTCCGCGACGTCGAGCAGCGCGCCGAGGCCATGGCGCAGGCCGCGCATCGGCTGCTGCTCCGACGACAGGCCGAAGGCCAGCAGCGATCGCCCGGTCACCGCGTAGACGTGGCCGAACGGGAACGACTGCGGCTGAGCATCCGGCTGGTTGGTGTCGAGCAGCGCCAGCCAATTGTGGCCTTCGGGCACGGACGGAAGCGTGAAGTTCACGACGTCGAAATGCGCGTTGTAGACCAGCAGGAGCGTCGCATCCGAGCCACGCCGCTTGACGCCGGTCTCCTGGGCGCGGCCGTCGAGCAGCATGCCGAAGCAACGCGCGTGATCGTCGGTCCACTGCTCCGTCGTCATCTCCTCGCCCGACGGGTCGAGCCAGGTCACGTCGTTGACGCCGAGGTCCTCATTGTGCGAGCCGATCAGGAAGCGGCTGCGATAGAGGATCGGAAACGCCTTGCGCATGGCGATCAGCTTGCGCGTGAATTCGCGCAACGCCCGCCCCTGCGGCGTGATGCCCATCCAGTCGAGCCAGGTGGTCTCATTGTCCTGCGCATAGGCGTTGTTGGTGCCGTTCTGGGTATGGCCGAACTCGTCGCCGGCAAGCAGCATCGGCGTGCCGTGCGACAGCAGCATCGTGGCGAGGAGATTACGCTTCTGCCGCTCCCGCAACGCGGTGATCTCGGGGTCGTCGGTCGGTCCTTCGACGCCGCAATTCCAGGAGTGGTTGTTGCTGTGGCCGTCGCGATTATCCTCGCCATTGGCCTCGTTGTGCTTGTCGTTGTAGGAGACGAGGTCGTTGAGGTTGAAGCCGTCATGCGCGGTGATGAAGTTCACGCTCGCCCAGGGCCGGCGGCCGCGCTTGTTGAACAGGTCGCCCGAGCCCGAGATGCGCTTGGCGAAATCGGCGAGCGTGCCGCCGTCGCCCTTCCAGAATGCCCGCGCGGTGTCGCGAAACTTGTCGTTCCACTCCGCCCAGCCCGGCGGAAACTGGCCGACCTGATAGCCGCCGGGACCGATGTCCCAGGGCTCGGCGATCAGCTTGACGCTCGACAGCACCGGGTCCTGACGACAGGCATCCAGGAAACTGCCGCCCTCGTCGAAGCCATAGGGCTCGCGCGCCAGGATGGTGGCGAGGTCGAAGCGGAAGCCGTCCACCCGCATCTCGGTCGCCCAATAGCGCAAGGAGTCCGCGACGAGCTGCAGCACGCGCTGGTGCGACAGGTTCACCGTATTGCCGGTGCCGGTGTCGTTGATGTAGTAGCGTTTCTGGTCCGGCATCAGCCGGTAGTAGCTGGCATTGTCGATGCCTTTGAACGACAAGGTCGGCCCGAGCTCGTTGCCTTCGGCGGTGTGGTTGTAGACCACGTCGAGGATCACCTCGATGCCGTTGGCGTGGAACTGGTTGACCATGGTCTTGAATTCGGTCGCGAACGGCGTCTTCAGATAGCGCGGCTCCGGCGCAAAGAATCCGATCGAATTGTAGCCCCAGTAGTTGCGCAGGCCCTTTTCGACCAGATAGCTGTCATCGATGAAGGCGTGGATCGGCAATAGCTCGGCCGAGGTGATGCCCAGGGAGCGCAGATAGGCCGGAATGTCCTGGTGCGCGAGACCGGCGAAGGTGCCGCGGTCGGCTTCGGGCACCATTGGATGCAGCTTGGTGAACCCCTTGACGTGCATCTCGTAGAAGATCGTCCGCTCCCACGGAATTTCCGGCTTGCGCGAGCCTCCCCAGGTGAAGGCGGGATCGATGACCCGGCACTTCAGCATCAAGGGCGCACTGTCTCGGTCGTCGAACGACAGATCCTTGTCGGCGTGATCGAGCCGATAGCCGAACAGCTCCGGCCCCCAGCGCAGGTTGCCGACGAGCTGCTTGGCATAGGGGTCGATCACGAGCTTGTTGGGATTGAACCTGTGACCGGCGTCCGGCTCGTAGGGTCCGTGCACGCGATAGCCATACACCGTGCCGGGCCGCGCGGCCGGCAGGTAGCCGTGCCAGACCTCGTCGGTGTATTCGGGCAGCTCGATGCGCTCGAGCTCGGTCTCGCCGGTGTCGTCGAACAGACACAGCTCGACCTTGGTCGCATGCGCGGAAAAGATCGCAAAGTTGACGCCGAGCCCGTCCCAGGTCGCGCCGAGAGGAAACGGACGGCCTTCGCTGATCCTGGTCTTGCGCAGATTGAACGCCGCCTGCGTCAAAGCGTCACCGAGGTCGGTGCGTTGGTCCATCCTTTGCCCCCTTCGTCCGATTCCCCAGATCGATTGCCGGGGGTCTCGATGATCAGCGTCGATTGCTAGGTTGCCGCTGGCGTCTCGTCCGGCACGATGACTTCCGCCTTGGTCTCGGTCACCGTCACCGAGGCGATCACAGCTCCTTGCGGCGCAGCCTTCGCGGCCCGCTGCTGCGCGACTTCCTTGGTGATGGCTGCGATGGAGTTGCCAATGCGTTCGACCATCTCGGTCAATTCCCCGGGCGACATCTTCAGCCGCTTGGTCACCACGCGGACCTGGGCCTGATCGGTCATGTCGAGCTTGTTGCGGGACGGCTGAATCTTCGGACGGCGCATCGGGAGTCCTCCTGCATGCCAGCTAACCTTGGCTGCGGAATTTGGTTCCCGCGACGGGCTCCCTCCCCCCCTGGGCATCGCCATGAAGACGTGCGTCGCTGCTCTCGCGGCGCCATGCGCCCGAGTGATGTCATCGGTGTTGCCCCCTGATCAGGCAGAGGGCGCAGGGAATGCCGGGAGCTGGCCGCCCCCATGGCCCGCCTGCAGAAAAAAAGCAGGCGGCAGTCACCACAGGTTCAGCCGAGACATCCCGGCATTCCCCGCGCGATGGTTTTCACGCTTACTTCGCGATCTCCCCGGTGTCCGGCTTGGTAGCCACCGTCGCCCTCGGGATCATCGCCCGACGACTTGGCGCCAGCATCGGGGCGCCAGGACCACGCGACTTCGCGTCCGCAAGCTGCCGTTCGTCCGCGCGGGTCGCCCCACGCTGCGGCATCCTGCAGCCACCGCATCCCGCACCCAACGTTCCGTGACGATCGCGAAGCGCCCCTCTCGAGGAGCACGGGATGGCGACAATCAAGCATGTATTCTGAAAAATAGCAATCGATTTATTTTTCTCAGAACGACGACCGGATCCAATCAGCCCGAGCAAGCATCGGATGGCACGTGCCAGCTCCGTTGAAGCTTGGGGTGTTGTCAGATCGCAATCGGCGCCTACCGGGGAGGCCGACGGCGGCTTGGCTCAGACGGGCGTTGTGCATAGGGGTTCGGCAAGCACATGGCCGAAAGGCCCGCAGCCCCCGCTCTACACGCCTCCCACGACCGATACTGGCACGAGATTGTGCTGGAACCGCCCCATTCCCATGTCTGGAGGCACACCGGATCATTGCCATCGAACCGCTGAGCCGCGGCTGGAGCGGTTGCAAGCACGATGATCGAAGTCATGAGGAGAAGCGCGCGCATCATCACACATCATGGCATGAGGCTGACCAATCCGAAAGGGTGTGCCGCGGCCACGTCCACGCGGGCTTGATCGGCAGGCGCGGCGGGTTTCGGTATTCGCGTCGTCGGGTGACCATCTCTTGCTCCGGTGCACACGCCCGCCGACCGAAGCTGATGGGGGGCTGCCCGCCGACGTATGGCTGTCCTGGGTGAAGCCGACCAGCCTTCCTCGACAGCGAGCCGAATCAGACATGGTCGGTCTGAGCGTCCCTGTATTCCTGTGATGCAATGGTCTCCGCTCAATTATTGTTAGTTGTAGTGAACCTCGCTCCCCCAAACACTTTGCGGTTTGTCCGTTCCAACGCGGTGGTCTAGATCTGCAATTCACTAGGCTCGCTCAGCACGCATCCAAAATGATGTTTCCAGAGCTTAGCTCCTAAGGTAGCTGATCGATCGAGGGACGACCCTACGCTGAGCCACTTCAGGAGCGTCGGCCTTAGGCCTGCGTCAAACAGCATGAAGCCCGCAGCCAGACAGCAGGTGTCGGCTTGTATGCCGCAGACGAGCACTCGGTCCACAGCAAGGTCCTTTAGATAGTCAATGGCGGCCTTAGGCGGAAGATAGCCGTGCTTGATAAAGACCCTGTCAGCAGGCACCAAACATTTGTCGTTTGCACTGGGGGTCCAGCCCAACTGACCTAGAAAGGGCGTGACGGCCTCGTTATGCCGTTCCACGGTGGCTATCGTAGGAACCTTCCGTGTGAGCTCGGTGATACCCGCGACGATCGCATCGGGCACATGAAAGCTCGGCTGAACATCAACTACGAGCAATGCTTGCTTCGAGAGATTCAACTCGTCACCTGTTTGCGGCGGTTTGCATCACGGCCCTGCGCGCACGCATTCTGACAGGAGTCAATCTTATGCGAAAGCGTCTCATCAAGCCGAGCAGGATTCCGCTTGTGGCCAAAGCCGCCGCATCCCGACCAAGACGATCGGCTCTCTGGCCTAAAGCTGAGCTGTGCCAATTCAAGGCTGACGAATGGTCTCCCTGGGGTTATGGGTCCCGGCGTTCGCCGCGACGACACCGTGCTCGTTGATCCAGCGTGCCACCGCTTTTGACGCTTGCGTCGAGATGGCACGCCCTGCCGTCAGGCCGCGCGCGCCCACCATTGCCACCGCCCGAATGTGGTGGGCCGCGATGCGACGCGGCGCTGTCGCCTATGCTTCCTCGTCCCCGATGGATTGACGATCTACGTGGAATGGTCCTGCGCACGGATGCAAGTGCGCTTCGCAACTCCCTCCTCGTCGTCATTCCGGGGCGCGCGTCTGCGCGAGCCCGGAATCCATACTCAGGATGGCCGTAGGGCCCGAGAAGCTCGTCGCCGCCGTCGCGCACTCCTCAGCAGTTCGTGGTTATGGATTCCGGGCTCATCGCTTCGCGATGCCCCGGATTGACATCGGGAGATATCTCCGCTGCCGTGGGCAAAGCAACGTGCGGAGGCGTTGCGCCGCATGGCAGGCGGAACCACTAAGGCCCGTGACGGGCTCTCGAATGTCGCAGCCGCAATCCTGCCCGCCCTAGCCGAACAGATGCGCCAGCCAGAACGCCGCGCCGGCGGCAAGGCCACCGACGAGCGCCGTCTGCAGTGCGGACTTGATCTTGTTGACACCGGTGAAGTGGCCCTTGATGGCGCCGAAGATCAGGAGCGCGATGCCGGTCGCGATCACGGAGATCCGGAGCGCGGACGAGATGTCAGGCGCCAACATGTAGGGGATCAGCGGGATCAGGCCGCCGATCACGTAGGAGCCGCCGATGGTCACGGCGCTGACCGGCGCGCGCTTGGGATCCGGGCGTTCGAGGCCGAGCTCGAAGCGCATCATGAAATCGACCCACCGCTTGCGATCGGACGCGATCGCGTCGACCACGGTGGTCAAGGCCTGGCCTTCGAGACCATAGCCGCGAAAGATCGCCGCGACCTCCTCGACCTCGCGACCGCGAAGCTTCTCGATCTCGTCGTGCTCCCGCGTCTCCTCGGCGGCATAATGCTCGGCGTCGGAGCGGGCGGCGAGATAGCCGCCGAGCCCCATCGCGATCGCGCCGGCGACGACCTCGGCGAGGCCGGCCGTGACGATCACGTCGGTCTTGGCGACCGCCGCCGAAAGACCAGCGGCGAGCGCGAATGGCACGGTGAGCCCGTCGGCCATGCCGATGACCACGTCGCGGACGACCTCCGACGCGGTGAAGTGCTTTTCAATATGCGGCGTTGCCGGCATGGCGGCCTCCGATGGCGCGATCGACGGAGGCCTTTTAGCAGGCCCGGATGACAGGAGCGATCACCGCAGTCCCGGCACCATCCGCCGCAGGGTGCGATCGTGCAGCCAGTAATGGTGCAGCAAGGCAGCGCCCGCGTGCAGGCCGATCAGGATCATCAGGCCATTGGCCAGCGCCTCGTGCATCTCCTTCATGTCGTGGGCGAAGCCGCGGTCGCCGACCCAGGGTGAGGCGATCTCGAACAGGCCGAACACCGGCAAGCCGTAGCCGCGGGCGAACTGGGTGACGATGCCGAGGACCGGAATGGCGAACATGATGCCGTAGATCAGCAGATGCGTGATCTCGCCGACATGAACCGTCCACGGGCCGAATTTGGTCGCTTCAGGCGCCGGCGGCGGATCGGCCAGACGCCAGGCCAGGCGCGCGAGCGCGAAGCCCAGCATCGCCAGCCCGAGCGAGACGTGCATGAACAGGCCCGTATCATGAGAGGGACGCGGCAGCATGTCGCCGAGATGGCCTGAGATCCAGGCCGCCGGCACCAGCACGGCGACGATCCAGTGCAGTGCGATCGCGACGGAGCCATACGTCTTGGCGGAGTTTCGAATACGCATGATCAGCTTCCTTCGGCCATTTGGCCCCGCTGCCGGCAAGCCGGAGCGCGGGGTGGTAGGACCGGAGGAGATAGCTGACCGGGGGCGTCGCGCCGCTGACGCGGGATGTCAGCCTGCTGTCAGAATGGACGGCGCCGGGGTGGCCTGGGACGTCGCAGGCTGCGGCCAGCGGAGTGCCGAGACGATGGCCGGCGCGATCGTGATCCTGGCGCCGCCGAGCTGGGAACGGCCGATCTGCAGCCGCCAGCCATAGGCTTCGAGCACGTCCTGCACGATCGCGAGCCCCAGCCCGCTGCCCGGCCCCTGCTCGTCGAGGCGGCCGCCGCGCTCGAGCACGCGGCCGATCTTCGCGTCCGGAATGCCCGGACCGTCGTCCTCGACAGTGACGATCAGAGGGGTCGCACTGGCGACGATGCGAACCGTGCTCGCCGCATGACGCGCGGCGTTCTCCAAGAGATTGCCGAGCACCTCGGCGAGATCCGTCCGATCCATGCCGACGCGCAGGCTTGGGGGCACCTGGCCATCGAAGCTGACATGGGCGGCCGCCGGCGTGCGGCCGAGGGTCCCGAGCAGCGCATTCACCAGGGGCGCCAGCTCGGTCGCGGCCTCCGGCCCGCCGCGGGCCTTGCCGCGCAGCCGCGCCAGCGCCAGCTCGCGATCGACCTGCCGGCTCATCGCCTCGGCGACATCCTCGACATTGCGCGCCAGCTCGAGCTGGCCGAGCTCCCTCAACCGCGCGGCGTCGGCCGCGAGTGCGGCGAGCGGCGTCTTGAAGCCGTGGGCGAGATCGGCCGCACGGCTGCGCGAGCGCATGATCTCGCGGCTCTGCGCATCAAGCAGCGCGTTGACCTCGTCGACCAGCGGCGCCACCTCGGTCGGCACGTCCACGGGAAGATGCTGGCGCCGACCGCTGCGGATCTCGGCGACGCCACGGCGCAGCACGCCGAGCGGACGCAGGCCAAGCGTGACCTGAACCGACGTGCCGACGGCGAGGATGACGGCCAGCACGGCGAGCGCGATCGATAGATCCTTGGCGAAGGTCCGCACCGCGCTGGTGGCGCCGTCGAGGTCGTAGGCCACGGCCGCGCGCACGCGGATCTGGCTTTCCGGATTCATCAGGATGCCGCGCTCGGCGACCAGCACGTGTTCGCCATCCGGCCCGGCGAGCTCATGCTGATGCACGTCGCTCGGTCCGGGCTCGTCGATCGGCAGCGGCAGGATGGTGTCCCACAGCGAGCGCGAGCGCAGCAACTGGCCGTGATCGTCCGAGATCTGCCAGTACAGCCCCGACAGCGGGACCACGAAGCGCGGATCGGCTGGCGGCCGCGCGACCACGATGCGCCCTTCCGCATCGACCTCGAGGCCGTTCAGCAATTGGCGCAGGTGAATGTCGAGATCGGAGGCGAGCGTCCGCGCGACGTGGCGCTTGAACAGCACGACCATGCCGAAGCCGGCGACGCCGAGCGCGACCAGCAGCGCGATGGTGCCCGCCGCCACCAGCCGCAGCCGCAGCGAGCCGAGCCTCACTCCGCCGTCTCCGGGATCATGTAGCCGAAGCCGCGGCGGGTCTCGATGATCTCGGCGCCGAGCTTCTTGCGGACGCGCCGGATCAGCACCTCGAGCGCGTTGGAGTCGTGCTCGTGGCCGAGGCCGTAGACGTTCTCCTCCAGCTCATGCTGCGGCACGACGCGGCCGCTCTGCCGCAGCAGATAGGCGATCAGCCGGTATTCGAGCTGCGACAGCGTCACCGGCACGCCGGACAGGCTGACCTTCATCTGGCGCTCGTCGAGCGCCAGATCGCCGGACGAGAGCACCGGCGCCGCATGGCCGGCGGAGCGCCTCACGATCGCGCGCAACCGCGCCAACAGCTCTTCATTGCGAAACGGCTTCGGCAGGTAGTCATCGGCGCCGGCATCGATGCCATCGACCCGCTCCGCCCAGCTCGCGCGCGCGGTCAGGATCAGCACCGGCACGTGCCGCCCGGCGCCGCGCCAGCGCTTCAGCACCGACAACCCGTCCATGCCGGGGAGGCCGAGATCGAGGATCACGGCGCCATAGTCCTCGTACTGTCTCTTATACACATCTAGATGTGTATAAGAGACAGTTCAAATGGCCTTGATTCGGAGTGATGCTGCGCATCCTTCGGTCTTGGGGCGGCAGGCATTTCCGAGGGGTTTCAGCATGGGGCGCGCACACGCG